>Ga0302248_1000010_pt1 | contig 242206 bp, 187 predicted proteins | sample AAG_UR_Leu_MG_FD_193528 | JGI IMG/M metagenome (GOLD analysis project Ga0302248, IMG submission 193528) | Enriched activated sludge microbial communities from anaerobic digester in WTTP, New Holstein, Wisconsin, United States - AAG_UR_Leu | ecosystem: Engineered > Bioreactor > Anaerobic >...
TCACCCACCAGGGCAGCGCCCCAACCCGGCGCTCCAGGCGGCTGGACCAGTCGCCGCCATCCTCCAGCGGTAGTTCCCCCTCCGCCGGGAGCTGGTCGGCCGGCAGCTGCTGCTGGACTTCCTCGATAGCCGAACGCAGATCGGTGGATGTGGCCATGTTGCTTCTCCCGATTCACGCTGTCTCAGTCTTCCGCGGCGCCGTGTGATGGCTGCGCCTGCGCCTCATGACATGGGATAATAACGTATTCGCACCAAGACGTTCAGCGAAATCCTTGAAAATGTGGTGTTTGCGTGGCGATTCGCACATGCTCGCACACGTATTGTCCCAAGACTATGAAAAATGTGACTTGCGATCCGCAGATGCTGTGAGCAAAGTGCTTATGAGTGCTTGACACCTGATCATGAGGAGAATAGACTTGGCCCGGGCAGTTTCGGGGGGCAGTCCGTCGTGGTCCGCGCAAACCAGAACATCGGCACAGACGCCGTGGCGGTGGCCATGAGCGGCGGAGTGGACAGCTCCGTCGCCGCGGCTCTCTCCGTCCGCGCCGGCGCCCGGGTTCTCGGCCTGACCATGAAGCTCTGGGACTGCGCCGAGTTCGCCGCGGTCCAGGCCGGCTCGGGCGCCTGCTGCTCCCCGGCCGACGCCGCCGACGCCGCGCGCATGGCCAAGCGGCTCGGCGCCGAGCACGCCCTGGTGGACATGAGCGCAGACTTCCGCCGGCAGGTCCTGGAGCCCTTCTGCCGGGAGTACGCCGCCGGGCGCACCCCCAACCCCTGCATCCGCTGCAACCGCATCCTGAAGTTCGGGGCGCTGGCCGACCGCGCCGCCGCCGCCGGATTCGGCATTCTGGCCACCGGGCACTACGCCCGGATAAGGCCCGACGAGGAGTCGGGCCTTTTCTTTCTGGAGCGGGGCGCCAGCCGCCGCCGGGACCAGAGCTACTTCCTGGCCGCGCTGGACCAGAAGCAGCTGGCGCGCTCGCGGCTGCCGGTGGGGGCGCTCGACAAGACCGAGGTCCGCGCCGCCGCCGCCGAGCTGGGCCTGGCCGCCGCGGAGAAGCCCGACAGCCAGGACTTCTGCTTCGCCCCCGACGGCGGCTACGAGAGGGCGCTGGAGAAGTACGCCCCCGAAGCGCTCGAGCCCGGCCCGCTGCGGGACTCGTCCGGCAAGCTCCTGGGCGAACACCGGGGCATCGGCCGCTACACCATCGGCCAGCGCCGGGGCCTGGGCGTGGCCGCCGGCGAACCGCTCTACGTCAGCCGCATCGACGCGGCTGAACGCGCCGTGGTGGTCGGCCCTGACCGCGAACTCTACGCGCGGGGCCTGGCCGCCTCGGAGATCAACTGGATACCCCGGGAGCCGGTCGGGGCGTTGCGCTGCACCGTGCGCGTGCGCCACGGCGGGCGCGAGGTTGCCGCCGAGGTCCGGCCGCTGCCCGGGCAGCGCGCCGAGGTTTGGTTCGAAGAGCCGGTCCGGGCGGTGGCGCCCGGCCAATTTGCCGCTTTCTACTCGGGCGACCGGGTGCTGGGCGGCGGTTTCATAGATTCTGCGCTGGGAGAACGACCGTGAACTTCCTGGAGAAAGTCCGCAAGGCGTCTGGCGAGCTGGGCAAGCGCATCGTCCTGCCCGAAACCTCGGATCAGCGGGTGCTGGCCGCCGCGGCGGAGATGCTCGCCGGCAGGGTGGCCAAGCCGGTGCTGCTCGGCCGGCGCGACGAACTCGTCGCCGCCGCGGCCAAGGCCGGCCTGGACATCAAGGATGCCGAGTTCGTCGAGATTGCCAGCTCGCCGCTCCTGGCGCCCTTCACCGACCACATCTTCGAGCGGCGCAGGCACAAGGGCGCTACCCGCGAGGAGGCCGCGGAGCTGGTGCGCCAGCCGCTGATGTTCGGGGCCTGCATGGTGGCCCTGGGCAAGGCCGATGGCGCCGTGGGCGGCAGCGCCTCGCCGACCGCCGACCTGATCCGCGCGGCCATCTTCGCCATCGGCCCGGCCGAGGGCCTGAAGACCGTCTCCAGCTTCATGGCCGTGGACCTGCCCACCAACGAGTTCGGCTGGGACGGCACGCTCTTCTACGCGGACATCGGCACGGTCATCGCCCCGTCGACCGAGCAGCTCGCCGACATTGCCATCGCCACCGCCGACACCTTCAAGGCCCTCACCGGCCAGGAGCCGCGGGTGGCCATGCTCAGTTTCTCGACCAAGGGCAGCGCCAAGCACTCCAGCCAGGAGAAGGTCGCCCAGGCCACCGAGCAGGCCCAGAAGCGCCGGCCGGACCTGGCCATCGACGGCGAGATGCAGGTCGACGCCGCGCTCATCCCGGCGATCGCCTCGAAGAAGGGCATCACCTCGCCGGTGGGCGGCCGGGCCAACGTCTTCGTCTTCCCGGACCTCAACTCCGGGAACATCGCCTACAAGATCACCGAGCGCATCGCCCACGCTCGGGTCTGCGGCCCGGTGCTGCAGGGCCTGTCCCGGCCGATGAGCGACCTGTCCCGCGGCTGCAAGCCGTCGGACATCGCCGACGCCGCCGCGGTGGTCAGCCTGCAGGCCCAGGCGGTGAAGGGCTGAAGCAGGCGGTAAACTAGGGATCGGACGGATCCGCCGGATCGGTCCGATCGGTCGGATCGTTCCTGGCCCCCGTAACGGAGAACGCACGTGGCCCTGACCCTCAGCGAGAAGATCCTCAGCGAACACGCCGGCCGTGAGGTGCGCGCCGGCGAACTGGCCGTGGTCCCCGTCGACCTGGTGCTAACCCAGGACGGCACCGGGCCGCTGGCCGTACGGCAGGTCGAGAAGATGGCCGGCCGGAAAGTGGCCAACCCCAAAGGGACGGTCATGTTCCTGGACCACGCCGCGCCGAGCCCCCGGATGGAGCTCTCCAACGATCACAAGACCATCCGCGAGTTCGCCGAGGCGGTCGGCGCCCAGCTCTGCGATATCGAGGCCGGCGTCTGCCACCAGGTGATCAACGAGAAGTACGTCTTCCCCGGCGCCATCCTGGTGGGCTCGGACAGCCACACCTGCACCGGCGGCGCGCTCGGCGCCTTCGCCACCGGCATGGGCTCGACCGACGTGGCCGTGGCCATCGCCTTCGGCAAGACCTGGTTCCGCGTGCCGGAGACCTACCGGGTCAAGATGACGGGGTCCTGGCCGGCCGGGGTCTTCTCCAAGGACTTCATCCTCCACCTCATCGGCATGCTCGGCGCCGACGGGGCCAACTACATCGCCCTGGAGTTCACCGGGCCGGCGCTGACCAAGCTCAACCAGAGCGAGCGCTTCACCATCGCCAACATGGCCATCGAGGCCGGCGCCAAGGTGGGGCTCATGCCCACCGATGGCGTCACCAAGAAGTACCTGGAAAGGGCCGGCCGCGGCGACAAGTTCCGCGAGCTCAAGCCCGACGCCGGCGCCAAGTACGCCCGCAAGATCGAGATCGACGTCGCGCAGCTCTCGCCGATGATCGCCTGCCCGCACACCGTGGACAACGTCAAGCCGGTCAAGGACGTGGCCGGCACGCCGATCCACCAGGTCTTCATGGGCAGCTGCACGAACGGCCGGCTCGAGGACCTCGAGATCTTCACGAAGATAGTCGCGGGAAAGACCCGCCACAAGCGCACCCGCGTCATCGTCACGCCGGCCTCGCGCGACGTCTACAAGGCGGCCGTGAAGAAGGGCCTCATCGAGAAGCTCATCGACTTCGGCGCCTCGATCAACACCCCCGGCTGCGGCGCCTGCGTGGGCGTCCACGGCGGGATCCTGGGCAACGGCGAGAACTGCCTGGCGACATCGAACCGCAACTTCAAGGGCCGGATGGGCAACCCCGACGCGGGCATCTACCTCGGCAGCCCCGCCTCGGCGGCGGCCGCGGCGCTGGCCGGAGAGATCGCCGACCCGCGCGAGCTCTTCAAGGCCGGGGAGTAAGAGCCCGTCCCATGCCGTCGCCGACTCCGGCTCCGACCGGCTGCTGCCCGCCGTTCGATCCCGCTCCGTGGGACGGCAAGGAGATAGTCTGGCAGGACAAGCTCTTCGTGAAGGACCGGGTGCGCTCCTTCCTGCACATCCCGCTCAACTTCGGGAAGGTCGTGGTCCGGAACATGGAGAAGATCTGGGCGGCCCAGGCGGCCGACAAGTCGCTGATGGTCTGTGACGAGAACTCCCTGTGGGGCGCCGACCTGTACATCGCCGTGACCAAGGAGGTGCCCGGCACCCAAGGTGCCCGGCTCACCGGCCGGTTCGTCAGCAGGGCCTACGACATCCCTTACAGGGAGGTCGGTGATCGCGCCCGGGAGCTCAGCCAGGAGCTGCTGGCCGCCGGCCGTCCGGCTGAGAAGATCCTCTCCTGCTACACCACCTGCCCGAAGTGCGCCAAGGCCTACGGGCACAACTACATCGTGCTGCTGGCCAAGGTGGGCTGAGGCCGTGACCAAGGCCATGCCGCCCGTCTGCCAGAGCTGCGCGATGCCCATGGAGGAGCCGCGCCAACTCGGCACCGAGGCCGGCGGAGCTCCAAACGCCGAATACTGCTGCTACTGCTACCAGCAGGGGAGGTTCACCGCGGAGCTGTCGCTCAAGCAGATGCAGGACAAGCTCATCGCCCTGGCCCTGGAGCGCAAGTTCATGCCCGAGGCCGAGGCCCGGAAGCTGGCCGGGACGGTGCTGCCCAAGCTCAAGAGATGGCGGAGCCAGTGAGTCAACCAGGCCAGAGCGCCTGAACAGGAGAAGAGAAGATGGCTGAGAACACCGGTCGCGCCTACAAGTTCGGCGACAACGTTTCCACGGACCTGATCGCCCCCGGACGGCTCATGCACCTCCGGAGCAACCTCCCGGAGATGGCCAAGCACGTCCTGGAGGACGCCGATCCAGAGTTCCCCAAGAAGGTCAAGGCCGGAGACTTCGTGATCGGAGGCTCCAACTTCGGCTGCGGATCCTCCCGCGAGCACGCCCCGACGATCATCAAGCTGGCCGGCGTGCAGGCGGTGATGGCCAAGACCTTCGCCCGGATCTTCTTCCGGAACTGCATCAACATCGGGCTGCCGGCCATCGTCTGCGATACCGACGGCGTGGCCGACGGCGACCAGCTCTCGCTCGACATGGCCGCCGGGACCGTCAAGAACGTCACCAAGGGCACGGTGATCAAGTTCGCGCCCATTCCGGCGTCCATGAGGAAGATTCTCGACGAGGGCGGGCTGGTAGCCCACATCGAGAAGCACAAGGGCCTGGCCATCGAGTAGGGTGTCGGATGCGTGAGATATCTGCGGCCGAGGTCTCCTCGGCGGTTGAGCGGTTGGCCTCCAAGAGTGCCTACCATCTGGGCGTCGATGAACTCTCGGCCCTGACGCGCGCATTGGGAGAAGAGAAGAGCGAACTCGGGCGGGGCGTGCTCGAAGAACTGGTGAAGAACGCCGCGATCGCCGCCGAGGGCGAGTACCCCATCTGCCAGGACACAGGCCTCGCCGTGGTCTTCGTCGACTGGGGCCAGGACGCGCACCTCTCCGGCGGCTCCCTGCAGGAGGCCGTCGACGAGGGCGTCCGCCGGGCGCAGAAGAAGGCCTATCTGCGGGCCTCGGTGCTGGGCGGCCCCCTGACTCGGAAGAACACCGGCGACAACACCCCGGCGATCGTCCATCTGCGGTTAGTGCCGGGCGATAGGGTCCGCATAGTCGTGGCCGCCAAGGGCGGCGGCTCAGAGAACATGAGCCGGCTGGAGATGCTCAACCCTGGGGCGGGAGCCGATGGCCTGGTCGAGTTCGTGGTTCGCGCGGTGCGCGAGGCCGGGGCCAACCCCTGCCCGCCCATCGTGGTGGGCGTGGGCGCCGGCGGCAACTTCGAACGGGTTGCAGAGCTGGCCAAGCGGGCGCTCCTGCGGCCGCTCGGCTCGGCCAACCCGGACCCGGAGTTGGCCGCGCTCGAGCGGCGCATGCTCGAGGCCGTCAACCGCACCGGAGTCGGGCCGGGCGGGCTTGGCGGAACAGTCACGGCTCTGGCGGTTCATCTGGAAGCCGCGCCCTGTCACATTGCCAGCTTCCCGGCGGCCGTGAACATCGACTGCCACGCCCATCGGCACGGGGAGGCTGAACTGTGAGCCAGCGGCGACGGACCCGTGGCGCGAAGCCCTCGATGAAGCCGGCCGAGCCGGTGCGGCTCACAACTCCTCTCAGCGAGGACCAGGCGCGTTCGCTCCGCGCCGGGACCCGCGTGCTCATCTCCGGCACGGCTTACACTGCCCGGGACGCCGCCCACAAGCGGATGACCGAGCTTCTGGCCGGCGGAGGGGCCTTGCCCTTCGACATATCGGGCGCGGTCATCTACTACGCCGGCCCGACGCCGGCCCGGCCGGGCAAGCCGGTGGGGGCGATAGGCCCGACCACCAGTTCCCGGATGGATCGCTACGTTGCGCCTCTGCTGGCCGCCGGTCTGCGCGGCATGATCGGCAAGGGCGAACGCTCCGACGAGGTCCGTCAGGGTCTTTCGAGACACGGCGCGGTTTACTTCGCGGCCACCGGCGGAGCCGGAGCGCTGCTGGCCAGACACATTGTTGCCGCCGAGGTGGTCGCCTGGCCTGAACTGGGTGCGGAGGCGGTGAGGCGCATCGAACTCCGCGACTTCCCGGCACTGGTCGCCTGCGACAGCGCCGGTGGCGACGTCTATGGCCAGGGACGCGAGGCCTGGGTTCAGGACTGAACTCCAGTTGCACACGTGCATCTTGGTCGGCTCTCTCACATATTATCGGACGCTTCGTGCCCCATGAGTGCTGGCGGAATCGCTCAAGAGCCGCAATATCAATGCCTTGCGCGCGATCGACAGCCGCCTCATGAAAAAGGCTTTACACCGTCGGGTGTTAAAAATATAATTCGCACCCGGTTGGAGCGTCGGAAGGCCTCAAGTTGACGTGGCCTTACGACGATTTGAGAGTAACCGTGATCTCCGGGCATGGCCGTGCTGTGCCCGGAGCAAAGGAGCTTTGCCTAGCAGGGGGACCTGAGAGGGAGAAGGGAGGTGCTCTGCTAAGTGCCGCACACCGGTAGACCTTCCGTGCGATTGTGATTCTGCAGCGCGCGGAGGACGCCCGGGGAAGCGCAAAGGAACCTCGGGCGGCAGACAAACGCGAATAGGAGGATTGGAAGCAAAGATGAGAACCGCATTTGCAGCAGTCGTGACTCTCGGACTGGTGGCGTTCCTGGCCGTCCCGGCTCTGGCCGGCGCACCGGCCCCGGCTCCGGCCCCGGCCCCCAAGGCGGCGGCCCCGGTCGGCCCAGGCGCCCTGTTCGTCGAGAGCGAGGAAGGCGCGGCCACCAAGCTGGTCATCTCCGGCTCGATCCGCACCGTGTGGGACTACACCCGCAACATGGTTGACTTCAACTCCGAGAACGGCAACCGGAACTACCGCGAGTACCTGGACAGCCGCGTGGAGTTGGGCTTCCTCTTCAAGCTCGCCGACAACGTCGACGTCTTCCTGCAGCCCCAGGCCAACTACGTGTGGGGCGGCCGGCGGATCACCTCGGGCACCGACACGAACACCGATGACCTGAGCGTCTCGAACGCCCAGGGCGACGACGGCCTGCGCATCTACCAGGCCTGGGTGGCCCTGCAGCCCGATATCCTGGGCATGAACACGGTCATCAAGGTCGGCCGGCAGGAGCTGGAGCTCGGCAGCGAGATGCTGGTGGGCAACAATTCCCGCTACGACGGCCTGTCCTTCGACGCCGTGCGCATGGACATCAAGCCGATCGACGGCCTGACCACCACGCTGTTCGGCGCCAAGGTCCTCGAGAACGACCGCGCCTACGTCAACGGCGCTTCCACCGACATCAGCGTGGAGGATCCGGGTGACGCCTACCTCTTCGGTCTGTGGAACACCTTCACCGGGATCGCCGACACCAAGATCGACGTGTACGGCCTGGGCTTCCACTCCGAGCGCGGCCAGGGCACGACCAACAACACGCTCCAGGTCTACAACGAGGTCAGCCTCTACACCATCGGCGCCCGACTGGCGATCAAGCCCATCGAGCTGGCCGAGAAGAACGCCCTGGACGTCGATCTCTCCATCGAGGCCGCCACCCAGTTCGGCCGGATTGACGATGGCGTGGACCCCGTTGATATCAGCGGTGCCTGGGGCCTGGAAGGCGAAATCGGCCTGACCCTCGGCAACACCCCCTGGACCCCGCGCTTCGCCCTGGGCGTGGCGCTGGCCAGCGGTGACACCGGCGACGGCAGCACCGACGACCACACCTTCCAGCCGCTCTTCCAGGACACCACCCAGCGGCTGGGCGACGCCGACCTGGTCTCCCTGAGCAACCTGAAGTGCTGGTTCGCCAAGGCCTCGGTCAAGCCGGCCGAGATCCTGGAGATCGGCGGCGCCTTCTACCGCTTCGAGGCCATGCACGTCGAGACCGATGTCGGCGGCGGCAACCTCACCCAGCCGGGCAACGGCTTCGCCGGTCTCGCGGGCCTGGACAACGACGTGGCCAACGAGGTCGACATCTACGCCGACTTCAAGCTGACCAGGAACGTCAGCCTGCGCGCCGTCTACGCCTGGGTCGATCCCAACGACTTCCTCAACGACAACCTCGACGGCAACAGCCCGGCCAGCCGGTTCTTCGCGGTCCTCACGGTCAAGTGGTAAGCCCGCGATAGCTCGAAACGGCTGAACGTAGTTTCACCGCGGCCCCCGGGGAGAGATCCCCGGGGGCCGCATTTTGGAGGGGCGGTTTCGGGGCGTGGTCGGCTGTTGCCGGCGCCCCGTGGCGGCGCCATCTTCCCTTGCCCGCTGGCCTCCCCCGGAGCTATAATCCCGGTCGCTGCCGCTCGCCCGCCGATGTCAGGCGGCTCGCAGCCGACAACCGACAAACGGCAACTGGAGCAGTCGATGGCCGAATACGAAGCGGTGATCGGGCTGGAGGTCCACGTCCAGCTGAACACGAAGAGCAAGCTCTTCTGCGGCTGCTCGACGGCGTTCGGGGCGGAAGCCAATACCCAGACCTGCCCAGTGTGCCTGGGCCTGCCCGGAGTGCTGCCGGTCCTCAATCGCGCGGCCTTCGAGAAGTCGGTGCAGGCCGCGCTGGCCCTGGGTTGCGAGATTGCCCCGCGCACCAAGTTCGACCGCAAGAACTACTACTACCCGGACCTGCCCAAGAACTACCAGATCTCGCAGTACGACATGCCGCTCTCGACCAACGGCCGGCTGTCCTTCGAGGTCGGCGGGCGCGAGAAGTCGGTACGCATCCGCCGGGCCCACCTCGAGGAGGACGCCGGCAAGCTGCTCCACGACGACCCTCGAGGCTCGGGCAAGAGCCTGGTCGACTTGAACCGCACCGGAACGCCGTTACTCGAGATCGTCACCGAGCCGGACCTGAGCTCGGCCGAGGAGGCGGTGGCCTACCTCGCCGCGCTCAAGCAGCTCCTGGAGTACATCGACGTCTCCGACTGCGAGATGCAGGAGGGCTCGATGCGCTGCGAGCCGAACGTCTCGGTGCGGCCGAAGGGCCGGAAGGAGCTCGGCGTCAAGACCGAGATCAAGAACCTCAACAGCTTCAAGAACGTGGCCGCGGCCGTCGAGTACGAGATCAAGCGGCACATCAAGCTGCTCGAGTCCGGCGAGCGCGTCCGGCAGGAGACCATGCTCTGGGACGCCGAACGCGAGGTCACCGCCCCGATGCGCTCCAAGGAGGAGGCCCACGACTACCGCTACTTCCCTGAACCGGACCTGCCGCCATTCACCATGACGCCGGAGGCGGCCGAGCGGCTGCGCCGGGCGCTGCCCGAGCTCCCGGCCGCCCGGCGCGCGCGCTTCGGGAAGGCCCTGGGGCTCGACGCCTACTCCGCCGGCGTGCTCACCGCCGAGAAGCCGGTGGCCGACTGGTACGAGGGCGTGCTGTCCGCCGGCGCGAGCGCGCCCGAGGCCGCCAAGTGGGTGATCAACGACTGCCTCCGGGAGCGCGAGGACCGCAAGCTCGACTTCGCCGACTTCCCGGTGAAGCCCGCGGAGCTGGCCGCCCTGATCGGCCTGGTCGATAAGAAGACCATCAACGCGACCATAGCCCGGCAGAAGCTGCTCCCGGCGATGTTCGAGACGAGGAAGGGCGCGGCCGAGCTGGTCAAGGAGCTCGGGCTGGTGCAGGTCACCGACACCGGCGCGATCTCCGCGGCCATCGACGCGGCGATCCAGAAGAATCCCAAGGCCCTGGCCGACTACCGCGGCGGACGCCCCGAGGCCATCATGTTCCTGGTCGGCCAGGTGATGAGGGAGACCAGGGGCAAGGCCAACGCCCAGGCGGTCAGGGAGTTGCTTGAGAAACGACTCAAGGAACTGGGCTGAACGGACTTGGCCTGAGAGATCATTTGTGGGTAATGAGCAGATTCTGCATGTCGAGAAACTTTCCCCGCTCCAGCGAGGGTTTGTCTTGTTGTTTGTGGCTCTCCAGATGGTAGTGGGGGCAATTCTCGCAACCATGGCAGCGCTGTTCATGGAGACGCATCCGCTCGGCATTGGGGTGGCTCTTGGGTTGGCTGCCGGATTGATGCTGCTCACCTGTGCTGCGCTTCGCGGCGTATTGCGTTCATCCCGAAGTCTCGTCCTCGACGCTGAAGGAGAACAACTGCTCATTAAGCAGACCGGCTCGGCCTTCGTGTTTCCATACAGGCCTCCAAGGAAGCTTGGTGACCTGCTTGGGTGGAGCGCAGAGGAGCGGTTGCCGCTTGATGGCATTCGGGCGATACTGTTGCGGTCGCGGACAACCTATGATAGACCGACAGCGGCGTTAGACGCGCGGGAACTCAGCTGCAGTGCCTGGGAGGTGGTTGCCGCCAACGTCTCCGGCGGAGAGAGACTCCTGGCTGAGTTGTCCGTTCACTTTGAGGCTGAGGAGCTGGCCGAGAGACTGTCTTCCGCCACCGGCAAGCCACTGGAGAAGAAAGGCTGACCCATGCCCCAGACCATCACCGAGAAGATCCTCGCCGCCCACTGCGGGCGCGAGTCCGTCAAGCCCGGCGACTTCATCGAGGCGAAAGTCGATCTGTGCCTGGGCAACGACATCACCGCGCCCATCGCCATCAAGGAGTTCGAGGCGCTCGGCGCGGCCAGGGTGTTCGACAAGGGCCGGATCGCCCTGATCCCCGACCACTTCACGCCCAACAAGGACATCAAGAGCGCCGAGCAGGCCAAGGCCCTGCGCGACTTCGCGAAGAAGCACGACCTCGAGCTCTACTTCGAAGTCGGCCAGATGGGCGTGGAGCACGCGCTCCTGCCCGAGCAGGGGCTGGTGGTCTCCGGGGACCTGGTCATCGGCGCCGACAGTCACACCTGCACCTACGGGGCGCTGGGCGCCTTCTCGACGGGCGTGGGCTCCACGGATCTCGCCGCGGCCATGGCCACCGGCGAGGTCTGGCTGCGCGTGCCCGAGACCATGAAGTTCGTGTTCAAGGGCGCCCGGAAGAGGTGGGTCGGCGGCAAGGACTTCATCCTCTACACCATTGGCAAGATCGGCGTGGACGGCGCGCTCTACCGGGCGATGGAGTTCACCGGCGCGGCCATCGACTCCCTGCCCATGGACGACCGGCTTTCGATGTGCAACATGGCCATCGAGGCCGGCGGCAAGAACGGGATCATCGCCCCGGACAGGATCACCGCGGAGTACGAGGCCGGCCGGGCAAAGCGCGCGCCGCGCGTCCTGGCCTCCGACCCGGACGCCCGCTACCACTCGGTCCACGAGTACGACGCCGGGAGCATCGAGCCGCAGGTCTCCATGCCCCACCTGCCGTCGAACGCCAAGGCGGTCGGCGAGGTGGCCGGGACCAAGCTCGACCAGGTGGTCATCGGCAGCTGCACCAACGGGCGGCTCTCGGACCTCGAGGTCTCCGCGGCGATCATGAAGGGCCGCAAGGTGGCCAAGGGGCTGCGAGTGATCGTCATCCCCGCCACCCAGAAGATCTACCTGGAGGCCATGCGCAGGGGCTGGCTGGAGATCTTCGTCGAGGCCGGCGCGGCCGTCTCCACCCCTACGTGCGGGCCGTGCCTGGGCGGCCACATGGGCATCCTCGCCGCCGGTGAGCGGTGCCTGGCCACCACCAACCGCAACTTCGTGGGCCGGATGGGCCACGTCAAGAGCGAGGTCTGGCTGGCCGGCCCGGCGGTTGCCGCGGCCAGCGCGCTGACCGGCGTCATCACCCACCCCGACGAGGTGATGTAGCCGCTGCGGTCAGCTCCCGGCTGGCGAGGTTTTCGCGGCCGGCCCCTCCGCCCCGGGGGTGAAGCGATCGGAGACCGCCGGCCGGAGTCCGCGGCAAGGCTCCGTCCCCACGCCAGCCGCCGGCAGGGTCACCGTGAAGGTCGTCCCCTTGCCAGGTTCGGACGAGAAGCGGATATCGCCGCCGTGGCTCCGCACGATCTGCCGGCAGATGGCCAGCCCCAGGCCGTTGCCGTGCTTCTTGGTGGTGAAGAACGGCTCGAACATGCGCTTCTGCTGCTCCGCTGAGATCCCCGGGCCGGTGTCGCGGACAACCAGCATTGCCCCAACCTGGTGCGGCCGGGTCTCCACCCAGACCTGGCCGTTTTCGCCGACCGCCTCCACGGCGTTCTGGATCAGGTTGGTGACCACGTCCGTCAGATAGCTGGCGTCGAGCGGCAGCTTCGGGATCGCCGGGTCCAGGTCCATCTCCAGCCTGACGGCCTCCGGGGTCTTGGCGGTGACGGTGACCATCGCATCGGCCACCAGTGTGTTCAGGGACTGCAGCTCCGGCGTGATGGTCATCGGCCGGGAGTAGTCCATGGTCTCGCGGACCATGCGCTCCAGCCGGGTGGCGACCTTGAGGATGATCTGGGCCTCCTCGCGGACGCGCCGGGGGTCGTCCGGCTTGCGCTCGATGAAGCGCGCGAACCCGCCGATGGAGGTCAGCGCGTTCTTGATCTCGTGGGCCACGCAGGCCACCACCCCGCCGATGGCCGCCAGCCGCTCGGACTGCGGGCTGCTGCCGCGGTTCTTCTCGAGATCGGAGTGGGTCTTGTCCACCTCGGCCATGAGGGTCCGGAGATACATCCCCAGCAGGGTCAGATCGCCCTGGCGGCCACGGTTGGCCAGCTTGGCGCCGGGGAAATCGGGCAGGTGCGACCGGCAGTCTTCGGCCATGCGCTTGAGCGGGCTGAATATGCCGCTGAATAGCAGCCAGACGATGCCGGCGCCCAGCAATGCAGTCAAGGCCGCCCCGGCGGTCACGAACACCATCAGGTGCGACATCTGGCGGTCACTGGCGGACAGGGCGGTGCGGGTCTCGCCCTTGTCGGCCTTGATGGCCTGGCCCAGGATCGCCATTGTCTGGCTGTAGAGCTCGCTGGTCTTGTCGAGGTAGGCGGCCCTGGCCTCGGGCTGTCGGTCGCCCGCCCCCAGGGCCAGGACTTCATCGCGGCTGGCGTCATACCTGCTGACGGCCTGCCTGATCCTGGCCAGAGCCTCCTGTTCGATCGGAGTGTCGGCCAGGGCCTCGAATTCGCGGAACTTGGTGCGGAAGGCCTCGGCGGACGAAGAGATTTCCTGCAGCCTGGCGGGGGCGCCGCCCTCGGCGAGGTAGGCCCCCAGGGCGAGGTTCTCCTCCAGCAGGGCCGAGCGCATGTCCGCCACGATGATCAGTTCGGACACCTCCTCGCCCAGGCGGCGATGGTATGCGCGCGTCTCCCAGACGAAGGCCATCACCGCCGAGGATATGGCCACGGCGAGCAGGGCCATGCCCCCAAGACCGAAGATGGTCTTGGTCTGCAGGCTGAGTCTTTCCTTCATCCGGCACCCCCGGTTCTCCGAGCGGTGTTCCCGTAGCCTCTGAACGCTCCTGCCGGCGGATATGTTCCCGGTCCCCGGGCCTCCGTCCTTGCGCGCCCGCTGCTCCCGGCGAGAATGCCGGCCATGGAGTGGTTCCAGCACCCGGACAGTTCCGCGCCACCGGCCGCCTACCTGGCCGCCGGCTTCGTGGCAGTCATGCTCATCGCCGTGAGCAAGGGCGGCTTCGGCAGTGGCCTGGGCATGCTCAGCGTTCCGGTGATGATGCAGGTGCTGCCCAGCAGCGTGGCCCTGCCCATGATGCTCCCGGTGCTCATCTGGTGCGACGTGCTGGCCATCCGGCAGTATCCGGGCGAGTGGCGCCCGCGGGCGGTCTGGCTGGTCGCCCCGGGGGCCATGGCCGGGATCGTCATCGGCTGGGGCATCCTCTACCGCCTGAACGACGCCCCCAGGGAGCTGCGAGTCACGAACGACGCCTGGCTGAAGCTGGTCGTGGGCGCGATCTGTCTGGGCTTCGTGGCCGTCTGGGCGCTGGGGCTGTGGCTCGGCCGGCGCGCCGGTGAGCGGCCGGCCTGGCGCCCCGGCTGGGTCGGCGGCACGCTCGCCGGGCTGCCCTCCGGGATCACCACCATGCTGGCCCACGCGGCCGGGCCGATCTACACCATGTATCTGCTGCCGCAGAAGCTCGACAAGCGCGAGTTCGTGGGCACCACGGTGCGCTACTTCTTCACCTTCAACCTCGTGAAGATCCCCTTCTTCATGATGCTGCCGGGTGGCACGGGCCTTAACTGGCCGGTCTTCAGGGCCACCCTGTGGATGCTGGCCCTGGCGCCGCTCGGGGTCTGGGCGGGGAGCCGGCTCAACCGGAAGCTGAGCCCCGGCGTCTTCAACCGGCTGCTGTACCTCTTCCTGGCGCTGGCCGGCGCCAAGCTCATCTGGGACTCGTCCCGGGTGTTGTGGCCGGGGGGCGGGTCGTAGAGAAGATGCGCAGCGCGTGCACCCGGCCGTACCGCCCCAGCGGCACGGGGCCGGGCTCCTCGTTGAGCGGGTCGTTGACCAGGAAGCCGGTGCCCTGCGTGCCGACGACCAGCACCCAGTGCCAGACCCCGCCGTCCAGCAGGACCTTGACGACCGCCGGGCGGCCGGCGTCCAGTGCCCGGCGCATCCGGGCCTCGTCGGGCCCGCCCATGTATTCGATCACCGCACGGCCCGCGGAGTACTCGACGCACTTCTCCCACTTCAGCCAGCCGCGCTCGTTGTAGCCGCCGCTGGCCCGGAGCCAGGCGTTGAGCCGGCCCGGGTCGGTGTCCATCCCGAAATGCCGGAAAGCCATGGCCACGCAAGACACCGTGCAGCCCACGGAGCGCAGGGGCTCCCCCGAGCCGCCCACCGGGTCGTCGCCCCAGCGCTGATCCCACTGTTTGAACATGGGGACGGCCAGGGCGCCGTGCCCGGGGCCGGGTGCGGAGTCGGCGGTGGGGATGCTTTCAGGAGGTTCTTCGCCCGGCGTCTCCCGGTTGGGTGCCAGGCACAGCCAGGCGCACAGCCCGGCGGCCCCCAGCAGGGCGGCTGCCAGCAGACAGAGGGCCAGGTTGACGACGCGCGCCCGGCGGGCGGGCTTTCCCGGTGTTTCGCTTGCGGCCACGGCGCGGACCTCCCGCCCCTCCGGCCGCGGATGATAGTGCGGCCCTCGGCCGGCGCAAGCCCGGAAACGGTCTGGACCGGCCCGCCCCGTTCCGGATAACATGGGCTCAAGGAGGGGGCCCATGCCGCGCTACGGCTTCAACTTCCTGTGGATGTTCTCCAAGGGTGACAAGCCGCCGGCCGAGCCGGACCTCGGCGAGCTCGACCTGGTCGCGGAGATGGGCCTGGACTTCGTCCGGGTGCCCGCCGACTACCGCTTCTGGACGAAGGAATTCGACTACCTCCACCCGGACGAGCGCGTCCTGGCGCTGATCGACCGGTACCTGGAAGCCTGCCGCGCGCGGCGGCTCCACATGTGCCTGAACATCCACCGGGCGCCGGGCTACTGCATCAACCGCCCGGAGATCGAGAAGCACAACCTCTGGGCCGACGCCGAGGCCCAGGACGCCTTCGCCTTCCTCTGGGAGAACTTCGCCAGGCGCTACCAGAGCGTGCCCAACGATTCTCTGAGCTTCGACCTCCTGAACGAGCCGCCGAGCGTCGGCGAGCGCGGCTTCACCCGGGAGATCCACGAGAAGGTCATGCGCCGGACGGTCGCGGCCATCCGGGCGGTCGACCCGGCCCGCGAGATCGTCCTCGACGGCATCGGCGGCGGGAACCAGGCCATCCCGGAGCTGGCCGACCTGGGAGTCGTCCACAGTGGGCGCGGCTACCAGCCCTTCACGCTCACCCACTACCAGGCGCCGTGGAGCAGCGGCACCATGGACCTGCCCGTCCCGACCTGGCCCGGCCCCGGGCGGAAGGGCAAGCACTGGGACCGCGCCGCGCTCCGCGATTTCTACGAGCCCTGGCGCGAGGTCGAGTGCCGCGGCGTGAAGGTCCACATCGGAGAGTTCGGCTGCTTCAACAAGACGCCCAACGCGGTGGCGCTGGCCTGGTTCGCCGACCTGCTCGGCGTCTTCAAGGAGTTCCGCTGGGGCTACAGCCTCTGGAACTTTAAGGGCTCATTCGGGATCGTCGAGCACGGCCGGCCAGGCACGGTCTACGAGGACTGGCACGGCCACAAGGTCGACCGGGCGCTCTTGGACCTCTACCTGGCGAACCGGGTCAGGGGTTGACGGGACAATAACGACGGAAGTAACCGCAGATGCACGCAGATGAACGCAGATTGGGCTTTGGCGCAGAAGTGCTCTTCCGGACCACCGGCTGGCTCTTGCGCCGAACGCGAGGGCGGAAAGAATGGCGTGCACCTGAAAGGCTATCACCATGATTCAGCTCGAACATCAGTTTGTGACCGATTTCCATAGGGCACTGGCTACACCGATATGGGTGGCCAGCTGCACCGACTTCGTCAGTTCACGGATATCGTCGTGTCCTCTCTACTGGTCCGGTGATGGCGTTGGCATTGTCCTCGCCGACTACAACGAAGAACGGCACACGGGGCCACTGAGTACATGCAAGTACAGTTTCTCGGTCAAGGTGGCTGTTGGACGCCCAGCCCCCTCGGAGTTGCCCTCCAGAGAATTAGAACGGGCCAACAAGATATCATTTCTCCAAGGCAGACCGCGCATGGCCGGCGGCCTGCTAGGGAAGAACTGGTTTCCAGAACCTTTGCGGAGTCCATCGGACTGCTACGCGGCCAACCTGGTATATGAACCCCGGAATGGGACCTTCGTTGCCAAGCACGAGGTGATTGAAACAGAGGAAACTGTTGAGCATAACAATATCAAGCTCGCTGAGCTGCAGTCCATGGCCAAGCAGATTACCAACGCACTGACGGCGGAGCAATTTGCCGCACTTCAATGCCCTTGGTGCGGCTCAGCCGTGGATGCTAACTTCCATTCGAGCGGAAGATTCTTTGGCCTTAGTTGCACGAACAAGGCTTGCTCTGCATGCTCCATCTGTCATGAGAGTGTCGATCCCCCTTCTTGGTGGAGAACCAAGATCGGCGGGTGGCTGGACGGATAGCGCCCGGATGAATGGCTCTGCTCCTCAGCCCATCTGCGTTCATCTGCGTGCATCTGCGGTTGAATCTGTCGTTGCTTCTGTTGTTGTCCTCTGTGTCCTCCGTGTCCTCTGTGGTTGGTTTCAGCCCCCGAAGTCCTTGGCGGCCTCGAACATGGCCACCACGTTCTCCGGCGGGACGTCCGGCTGGATGTTGTGGACCTGGGTGAAGACGAAGCCGCCGCCGGGGGCGAAGTCGGCGATGCGGCGGCGGACCTCCTCGCGGACATCCTTGGTGCTGCCGCGGGCAAGCACCTTCTGGGTGTCGCAGCCGCCGCCCCAGAAGCAGATGATCTTGCCGAACTCGCGCTTCAATCGCTTTGAGTCCATGCCCTCGGCGGCGACCTGCACCGGGTTCAGGGCGTCGACGCCGGCCTCAGCCAGGTCGCGGATGAACTCCGAGACCGCGCCGCAGGAGTGGAAGAGCACCGGCGCGCCGAAGGCCCGCTTCGCATAGCCGAAGAGCCGCGTCTGGCGCGGCTTGATGAACTTCCGGTAGAGCTCCGGCGCGATGATCGGCCCCTGCTGGGTGCCGAGGTCGTCGTTGAAGAGCACCACGTCGACGCTGCCCTTGAGCACCGGCGCGTAGCGGTCGATGCGCTTGGCGTAGCCGTCCATGAGGATCTCGAGCAGGGCCTCGACCATGGCCTCCTCGGTAAGCAGGTCGATCATGAACTGCTCGTAGCCGCGGAGCAGCGTCCCGGCGGCGAGCAGGTGGCAGCAGAGGTTGAAGACCACGGCACGGTCGGTCTCGGCGTGCAGCTTCCGGCCGCGCGCGGCGGTGGCCTCGACAGTCTCGTCGCAGAAGCCGGGCAGGTCGAAGGCCTCGATGACCGCCCGCTTGCGCTCCACGTCGGCGGCCGACTGACAGTCGGCCAGCGGCAGGGCCACCGGGTCGAAGTAGAAGCCGCCCTTGGGCATCCGCGCAGCCACCGAGCCGTCGGCGCCGATGAGCTCGCGCGCGCCGTCGGCGGCGATGTGCTCCTTCCAGAGCGCGGGCATGAGGCACGCCGAACCGTCTCCGAACGTCCCGGGCTGCCACGCGGCCGGCTCGGGGAAGAGCGGCACGGTGTCGATGCCGAAGCGCGAGCGCAAGCCATCGTCAATCTCCACCGCCTGCTGGAGCGGCTCGAGCACCCTGGGGCCGGGCGTGCGCGGGAGCTTGAGGTGCGCTGCCAGGCGGTGCCAGGCCATGCCGGTGAGCCCCGAGGACTCGGTGCCGCCGAGGTCGACCGGCACGCGGTCGGGCTGTTTGCGGGCGACGGCGGCGAGGACGCGCTCGCGGGATGTCATGACAAACTCCTGAACTGGTTGCTGGTTGCTGGTTGCGGATTGCTGGAACGGGCTCCAACCCACAACCAGCAACCAGCAACCCACAACCGCCGTTAGAACAACCCCCTCCCCTTCGGCTCCTTCGTGCGCCGGCGGGGCTTGGCCGCGGCCTCGTCGCCCCCGGCCTCGCCGTCGTCGGATTCGGCCGGGGCGGCCTTGGGCTTCTCCTCGCCCTCGGCAACGTAGAAGTCGCGCTGCTCCGGCCCGGATGCGCCCTCGACCAGCATCTTGATCCGGGCCTCGGCCTGGCCCAGGCGCCCCTGGCAGGCCTTCAGGCAGCGCGCGCCCTCCTCGTAGAGGGCGATGGACTCGTCGAGGCCGAGCGAGCCGGCCTCGAGCTTGGCCACGATCTCCTCGAGCCGAGCAAGCTCCTTCTCGAAACTGACCTGGCCGCCGCTATCGCTCTTCGCCATCGCTCTTCTCCTCGACCCGCGAGACAATTGCGCCGCGGGCCAGAACGGTTCTTATCCTCGAGCCCTTGCCGACCTTCCTCGCGTCGGCGACGGTCTTGCCTGATTCGTCGAAGGTGACGGAGTAGCCGCGCGAGAGCACCGCGAGCGGACTGAGGCTGCTGAGGTGCGCCCCGGCCGCGGCCAGCCGCTCCCGGGCGACGGCCGCCGAAGCCGAGGCCGCCGCGCCGAGGCGCAGGCCGAGCTCGTCGACCGCCTGCCGCCGGCGCTCGACCAGGCTCTCCGGCCGGGCGAAGCTCTCGCTGGCGGCCAGCTCGCCGAGCCGCGCCCGGGCCAGCTCCGCCGAGCGGGCCAGGCCGTGCCGGAGCCGCAGCGAGGCCCCCTCGAGCTCCTCGAGGATCTCCGCTTCGGTGCGCACGCAGAGCTCGGCGGCGGCCGACGGCGTCGGCGCGCGCAGGTCGGCGGCGTAGTCGGCCAGGGTGTAGTCGACCTCGTGGCCCACGGCGCTCACCGTGGGGATGCGGCTCTCGGCCAGGGCCCGGACCACCGGCTCCTCGTTGAAGGCCCAGAGGTCCTCGACCGAGCCGCCGCCGCGGCCGACGATCAGCACCTCGGCGAGCCCCGCGCGGTTCTGGAGCTCGATGGCCGCGGCGATCTCGGCGGCCGCGCCCTCGCCCTGCACCCGGCAGGGGGCGACCACGATGCCGATCTTCGGGAAGCGCCGGGTGAGCACGTTCAGGAGGTCGCGGACCGCCGCGCCGGTGGGACTGGTCACGAGCCCCACGGTGAAGGGCATCCGCGGGATGGGCCGCTTGCGCTCCTGCGCGAAGAGGCCCTCGGCCTCCAGGCGCTTCTTGAGCTCGTCGAAGGCCTGCTGGAGCGCGCCCAGCCCCAGCGGCTCGATCCGCTCGACCACGATCTGGCACTGCCCGGAGCGCTCGTAGGCCGAGAAGCGGCCGTAGACCAGGACCTTGACGCCCTCGGCCAGGCAGCTCGCCGCGCGCACCCGGCGCTCGCCGCCGAAGACCACGCCGCCGAGCGCCGCGCCGGCGTCCTTCAGGGAGAAGTAGATGTGCCCGCTCGGCGGGTGGCGGAGGTTGGAGACCTCGCCCTCCAGCCAAAGCGAGCCGAAGTTCTCCTCGAGCACCATGCGCGCCTCGGCGAGGAGCCGGCTGGGCGTGTAGATCTTGCGACCGTCGAGAGCGGACATGGCCTCATTCTAGCGCGGGGATGGGCGGGCGCCAAGGGAAACGACAGCCCGGCCTTCGGCTTTCGGCGTTCGGCTTTCGGAGCCGCTGTTGTGCCGAAAGCCCAAAGCCGAAGGCCGAAAGCCGGCCCCGTGCCGTCCTCCGTGTACTCTGTGTCCTCTGTGGTTGGAAGCCCCGGTGCTAGTCCCCCAGGCACGTCCCCACCGACCGCGCCGCGGCCAAGAGGCCGTGGTCCAGCGGCATGGTGCGGACCCTGCCGGCGATCTCCTTGATGGGCACGCTGATCACCTCGTCGCCGCGCAGCGCGGCGATCTGGCCGTAGGCGCCCTCGGCCACCAGGTGCATGGCCTTGCAGCCGAAGCGGGTGCACAGCGCCCGGTCGAAGGCCGTGGGCGTGCCGCCGCGCTGCAGGTGCCCCAGGACGGTCACGCGGGTGGACAGCCGGGTGCGCTTCTCGATCTCGGCGGCCAGGTGGTTGCCGATGCCGCCGAGCCTCACCGGGTCGGGGACCTTCGCGTCGTGCTTGGCCACCACCATCTCGCCGCCCAGCGCCTTGGCGCCCTCGGCCACCACCACGATGCTGAAGCGCTTGCCGCGCTTGGAGCGGCCCTTGAGGCACTCGCAGACGCTCTCGATGCGGTAGGGTATCTCCGGGATGAGGATCACGTCGCCGCCGCCGGCCACCCCGGAGGTCAGCGCCAGCCACCCGGCGTAGCGGCCCATGACCTCGACGATCATGGCCCGGTGGTGGCTCGAGGCGGTGTCGTGGAGCTTGTCGATGGCCTCGGTCGCGGTGGTCACCGCGGTGTCGAAGCCGAAGGTCCGGTCGGTGCCTTCCAGGTCGTTGTCGATGGTCTTGGGCACGCCCACGATGTTCATGCCCAGGTTCATGAGCTTGCCGGCCACGGTCATGGTCCCGTCGCCGCCGACGATCACCAGCGCGTCCAGCCCGTGCCGGCGATAGGCGGCCAGGGCCTTCCCCGAGAAGTCGCGGTAGACGATCTTGCCGCCCTTCTCGCAGGCCCAGCGGAACGGGTCGTGCGAGTTGGAGCTGCCCAGGATCGTGCCGCCGCGGGTCAGTATCCCGGAGACGTCGTCCCGGCCCAGGCGCACCCACTTGTCCACGGTCAGGCCGTAGTAGCCGTCCTGGAAGCCTATGGCCTCGTAGCCATGGTCGTGCATGGCGGTCTTGGCGACCGCGCGGATGACCGCGTTGAGTCCCGGGCAGTCTCCGCCCGCGGTGAGGATGCCGATGCGCTTGGTCTTCTTGGCCATGAGTTTCTCCCTCCAATCGTCCGAACGGGACACAGGATAGTCTCGGGCCGGGGGAGCGTCAAGTAGTGGGCGCGTTTGACAGCACTCGGGGCCCGGAATAGATTATCCCCCGCGTTCGGCGGGGACGGGGCCCCGCTCCGGCGGAGGGTATCCTGCATGGCCAGGGAGAAGTGGGGCTCGAAGCTCGGTATCATCATGGCCGTGGCGGGCAGCGCCGTGGGGCTGGGCAACTTCCTGCGCTTTCCGGGGCAGGTGGCCCAGCACGGCGGCGGCGCCTTCATCATTCCGTACCTGGTGGCCCTGGTCCTGCTGGGCATACCGCTGATGTGGGTGGAGTGGACCATCGGCCGCTACGGCGGCGGGTTCGGGCACTCCACCGCGCCGGGCGCCTTCCACACCATGGCCAGGAAGGCGCGCTTCATGAAGTACTTCGGGGTCATCGGCATCTTCGGGCCCACGGTGATCTTCATCTACTACACGTACATCGAGTCCTGGCTGGCGGGCTACAGTTGGTTCGCGGCGACCGGCGCGTACAGCGGTTGCACCGACGCCGCGGCCATGGGCGGATTCCTCGACAACTACCTGACGATGGGGAAAAAGCCGCCCTTCCTGGCCTTCGGCCCGTTCTACGTGTTCTTCCTGCTGACCTTCGCCGCCAACGTCGGCGTGGTGCTGCTGGGCGTCAACCGGGGCATCGAGCGGGTCTGCATGTACGCCATGCCCCTCCTTTTCCTGCTGGCCATCGTGCTGGCCGTCCGAGTGCTGACCCTGGGCACGCCGGATCCGGGCAAGCCCGACCAGAACGTGCTCAACGGGCTGGGCTTTCTCTGGAACCCGCAGTGGGGCGCGCTGGCCGATCCCGGCGTGTGGCTGGCCGCCGCCGGGCAGATATTCTTCACTCTGAGCGTGGGCATCGGGGTGATCCTGACCTACGCCAGCTACCTCCGGAAGACCGACGACGTGGTCCTCTCCGGCCTGACCGCCTCGGCCACCAACGAGTTCGCCGAGGTGATCCTGGGCGGGAGCATCGTGATTCCCGCGGCGGTGATCTTCCTGGGCTCGGCGGTGACCGCCAAGATGGCCGGCAACACCTTCGGGCTGGGCTTCGTGGCCATGCCCCTGGCCATGCAGAAGATGGCCGGCGCGGACGTCTTCGGGTTCTGCTGGTTCGGGCTGCTCTTCCTGGCGGGGATCACCTCCTCAATCTCGCTGGCCCAGCCGGCGGTGGCCTTCCTGCAGGACGAGTTCCGGCTGACCAGGCGCGGGGCGGTTCTGGTCTTCGGCGGGGTCTCTTTCCTGCTGATTCACGCCTGCATATTCCTGCCGGCGGTGATCGACGAACTGGACTTCTGGGGCGGCACCTTCTGCCTGGTGGTCTTCGCCACGGTCGAGGCCATCCTCTTCGCCTGGGTCTTCGGAATGGACAAGGCCTGGGACGAGATGCACTGCGGGGCGGACATGCGCATCCCGCGCATCTACCGCTTCATCATCAAATGGGTGACCCCGGCCTTCCTGCTGGCCATCCTGGGCTCCTGGCTCTGGCAGAAGGGTCTGGGGGTGATGACCATGAGCCATCTTGGGCCGGCGGACGCCGAGCTCAGGCCCTACATCGTCGGCACGCGCCTGGGGCTGGTGGTCCTCTTCGCCGGGCTCTGCCTGCTGGTCTGGCTGGCCTGGCGCCGGCGCGCGGCCCGCGGGGAGGAAGCCGGCCCGGGAACGCCGGTCGGCAACGGGGAGGACCGGCCATGAGCGCCGCCGCCTGGATTCTGATGACCGGCACCTGGCTGGTCATCGTCGGTCTGCTGGCCTACACCCTCTGGCGCACCTTCCGCGCCCGCGGCCTTGAGCACCGGGATCAGTCCGCAGGCCGCGGACCGTCCGACCGCTGATGGGCTGGCACGAGTTCCTGATCATCGCCGCCATGCTGGCGGTCAACGCCGTCTTTGCGGCCTACGAGCTGGCCCTGGCCTCGGTCAGCCTGGGGCGGCTCAGGCTCCTCGCCGAACAGGGCCGGGCGGGGGCTCCGGCGGCACTGGCCATGAAGGGGCGCATGGAGGCCAGCCTGGCCGTGGTCCAGATCGGCATCACCCTGGCCGGGGCCTTCGCCGCCGCCGCCGGCGGAGCCGGGGCGGAGGAGTCCATAGCCCCACGGCTGGAAGCCTGGCTGGACATCGGTCCGCGCTCCGCCGATCTGCTGGCGGTCGCCCTGGTGGTGCTGCCCCTGTCCATCACCCTGATCATCGTCGGCGAATTGGTGCCCAAGACGCTGGCCATCCGGAACAGCGAGGCGGTCTGCCTGGCCCTCGGCCGGCCGATGCGGGTCTTTGCCTGGACGGTCTACCCCGCGGTGTTCTTCTTCGAGAAGGCCACCAAGCTGCTGGTGGGGATCTTCGAGCGCCGGGGGGCCGCCGGAGCGCACGCCCCCTACGACATGGGGCTGGCCGAGCTGCGCGCCCAGGCCCGGGCGCTGCGCACCAGCCAGATCATCGATGCGCAGGAGGAGCGGATCATCCTGGGCGCCAGCGCCCTGACCCGCCAGTTGGTGACCGACATACTGGTGCCGGCCGGCGACATCGTCATGCTCAACCTCCAGGGGAAGCTGACCGAGCACTTCGTGGTCGTGCACCTGGAGGGCTACACCCGCTTCCCGGTGACCGAGCGTCCGGGCGACCCGGACGGCATCACCGGCTACGTCAACGTCAAGGAGTTGGTCTTCCTGGCCAAGAACCACCCGGCCGACCCGTCGCTCCGGCAGATACTCCGGCCCCTGGTCACGCTGTCGCCCGGGGCGACCATCGGTCAGGCCTTCAGCCAGATGATGCGGGAGCACGTGCACCTGGCGGTGGTCCGGGAACCCGGCGGCCGGGTCCTGGGCATGATCACGCTGGAGGACATCCTCGAGGAGATCGTGGGGGACATCCAGGACGAGTTCGACCGCCTGCCCCGCCACCTGACCCCGGCCGGCGCCTCCTGGGTGGTGGGCGGAGGCGTGACCCTGGGCCAGCTGCGCGAGGCTCTCGCCCGGCCGGAGCTCGGAGCGCCAGAGGCCCCCGAGACCTCCTTCTCCATCTGGCTGCAGCGGCGCGAGCCGCGCCGGCTGAAGGGCGGCGATGCCCTGGAGTTGGACGGCCTGCGGGTCCTGATCCGCAAGACGCGCCGCCAGAAGGTGCTGGAGGCGACGGTGAGCCAGGCGAAGTGAGCCGGACGACCGGCCCGCGCACGACTCGATCATCTCGGGGCCCGCACCAATCTCCGCCGGCGTGCCCGCCCGGGGTTGGACGGACCAACTGCTACTGCGCGCTGGCCAGGAAGGTGCTGAACTGCCAGGCGTCCTCTTCCGAGGGGATGGCCGCGCCGGGCTCCCCGCGGTTGTGGCTCCAGTGGTCCAGGGGCGACCAGTCGGTCTGCCGCGATATGAACCTGCCCAGATACGGCTTGGCGTCGTTCAGGATCTCCTCGTGGGGCAGCTCGTCCGGGACGCACACGCCCGCGCGGGGATTGCGCAGGGCCCAGGCCGCCGCCGCGACCAGCGAGCAGGCCACCTGCAGGGTGGTGGCGTTCTGGTGGGGCACGAGCTGCCGGGCGCTCTCGATGTCCAGCACCGAGCCGGTCCACCAGGAGCGGTAGGCGTGGCCCATGAGCAGCACGCCCAGTTCGTCGCAGCCGGTGACGATCTCGTCGGTGATGATCCGGGACCGGAACTGCACGCGCTGGTTGCGCTCGTATAGCTCGAAGAGGCCGACCAGCGCCGAGTCGCAGGGCCGGTAGGCGAAGTGCACCGTGGGGCGGTACAGCGGCCGGTTGCCCTCGCGCACGGTGAGGTGCTCGGAGATGGTGAAGGCCTCGCTGTGCGGGACGACGAAACCGATGGTTTCGCCCGAGGGCACCCAGGTGCGCACCCGGGTGCTGATGCCCGCCGCGTCCAGGCAGATCTGGTTGCGGGGCCCGCGCCGGTAGGTGAAGGCGTTGGGCGGGAGCTGCTTCTCGTGGGTGCCCCAGCCCATCTCCACCGGGGCATGGCAGCACTCGGTGTAGAGCGACTCGGCCGACCAGGTGTTGGCCAGCTCCCGCGGCCTCCTGGGGGTGTCGACCGCCTGGGTGTCCCGCTCGCTGATGTGGATCACCCGTACGCCCAGATGCATGGCCAGATGCGCCCAGGCGCGCCGGCCGAGCGCGTCCTGGATCAGGTCCCGCTGCTCTCCCGGCGGATGCTCGGCCAGCCAGCGGGCGGCGATGTCCCCGAGCCCCACCTTGGTGAAGTGCGAGACCAGGCCGGGATTGGCCCCGTGGTCGATCACCGCGGTGGGTCCGCGCCGGTCCGACCACTCGGCGATCATCCGGCGCAGGGCCATGTGCACGGCGTAGATGGCCCGCTCGGTAGGCGGACGGCCGGGAAGGTCGATCTCACCCGGCCAAGTCTCCACCGAGGTGTTGGCGAAGAGCACTCCGCGCTCGTGGCACCAGCGGACCAGGTCGGCGGTGCCCACGTTGACGCTAAGGTCCACGCAGAGGTCACCGGGCCGCAGCAGCCGTTCCAGCGCCCCGATGCCGTCGCGGACCAGACCACCCTTCTCGAAGCGCACCCCGGCGGACATCAGTTGGATGGCGGCCTGGGCCACGGGTTCCTCGTCGGATGGATCGATGACCGTGAAGCGGTCCGGGGGCAGGCCCAGGTGTTTGAGCAGCAGCGGCATGGCGCACCGGGAGACCGCCCCCAGTCCGAGCACCAGGACGTTGCCGCCGAACGTCATGGCCCGCCCTGCCGTTCGGCTAGGTCGGCGATCCCTGGGCCTGCAGAACGGCATCCGGGACTGCTCATCAGAGCGATGACCACATCGCCGGCCTGGCCGGAAACCTTGACTCCGATGGTGAACACCTGGACTCCGCCGCGCGCCGAGAGCATCGCCAGCGGGAAGACTCGGGGACCGCGCCGGGCCAGCCAGGCGCGCAGGTCCTCGCCCGGTCCGAACCGGCAGGCCTCGACCCGGGCGCCATCCTCGCAGGCGCGGTCGAGCGCCGCGTAGGTCGCATCGCGGCCGAAGAGCAGCCGGCCCGGGCGGTGCGGACGGTCCTCCTCGGGGTCGGCGTCGGCCTTGGCGGGCAGCTGGTACACTTCGGAGCGGCCGAACACCCCGGAGAAGCGCTGGGCCGCCAGGCTGTTGAGTTCCTCGTTGGAGGTCAGGGCCAGCAGCCGGCCTATGCCTCCCAGGTCGAGCTCGTCCATGAGCTTCTCGGCCAGGATGCTCTTGTGGTGCGCACGGAGCCCGGCCGCCCGGGCGGCCTCGATGTTCGCCGGATTGGTGTCGACCATGACCACCGGGCAGCCCTGGGCCTGCAGCGCCCGGCCCAGGTCGCGGGCCCAGGGGTGCGCCCCGACGATCAGCGCGCCCCGCGGGTGGGGCTGGGCCAGGCCCAGCAGCCGCGCCAGAGGCATGGCGCCCAGGCCGTAGACGGCGGCCGCCCCGATGATCACGATGAAGACCGCCGGCACCAGCGCCCTGGCTTCCGGGTGGCCGGCTTCGGCCAGACGGAGCGCGAAGACGGAGGTCACACCGGCGGCCACGATGCCGCGCGGCGCCACGCAGGCCAGGAAGACCCGCTCCCGCCAGCTCAAGCCGGCGCTGCTCGTCGAGAGCACCACGGCCAGTGGCCGGATGGCCAGAACCAGCACTGCCAGGAGTGCGATGCTCGGCCCGATGGCCCCCCGGAGCTCGCCGGGCTGGAGGCGGGCGGCCAGCAGCACGAAAACGAAGGACAGCAGCAGAACCCGCAGGTTCTCCTTGAATTCCACGATGTGGGCCACGCTGACCCATTTCTGGTTGGCCAGGATCAGCCCCATCACCGTGACGGCCAGGAGACCGGATTCCCCCTGCATGACGTTGGCGGCGGCGAATATGCCGACCACCGCCATGAAGGAGATCGGGCTGTGCAGAAAGTCGGGGATCCAGTAGCGCTTGAGGAGCAGCACCAGCACCAGGGCGCCTCCGGCCCCCACCGCGCCACCCAGCAGGACGGTCTTGGTCAATCCGGCGGCCACCACGGACGCCGCCTCACCGGGCCCGCCAGCCAGGATGGCCTCGAAGACCACCACGGCCAACGTCGCCCCGATGGGGTCGATGAGGATGCTCTCCCACTTGAGCACGGCGCCGGTCGCCCCCTGGGGCCGCACGTGGCGGAGCAGCGGGCCGATGACCGTCGGGCCGGTGACCGTGAGAATCGCGCCGAGAAGGATCGATATGGGCGCGCCCAGGTCCAGCAGCAGCCAGGCGGCCAGCGAGGCGCAGGCCCAGGTGATCAGCGCGCCGATGCTGATCAGCTTGCGGACGGCCCGGCCGGCCTGCCGCAGTTCGATCAGGCGCAGGCTCATGCTGCCTTCGAAGAGGATCAGCGCGACCGAGAAGGAGACCACCGGCCCGAGGAGCGAGCCGAAGAAGGCGTCCGGTCGGATCATGCCGGTCACCGGGCCAGCCACGATTCCGGCGACCAACAGCAGCAGGATGGCCGGCAGCTTCAGCCGCCAGGCCAGCCACTGGGCGGCGAGCCCCAGCACCACCAGGCCGGCCAGCCCCATGAAGGCCTGCTGCTCGTTCACCGTGCCCGCCCAAGCCGGTTGCGGACGGCTTTCTCCAGTGACACCGCCGCGAAGACCGCGGCCGCGGCGACCAGGACCAGGCCCCAGGAGGCCAGCGAGATCGGCGTGCTATGGAAGAGGCGGTTCATGACCGGCAGGTAGGTGAAGGCCAGCTGGGCCGCGGTCATGGCGGCGATTCCCACCCAGAGCAGAGGGTTGGAGAGCAGGCCGAAGCGGAAGACGAGATTCTCCAGGGAGCGGCAGTTGAACAGGTAGAACATCTCTCCGAAGACGAAGACGTTGACGGCCACCGTGCGGGCGTATTCCTGGGATGCGCCGGAGACAAGCTCCAACTCGTAGAGCCCGAAGGAGCCCAGCAGCAGCATCAGCGACACCAGGGCCATGCGGCCCAGGAGCACGCCGGTGACGATGGGCGCGCCGGGAGCGCGGGGCGGGAGGCTCATGATCCCGCGCTCCTTGGGCTCGAAGGCCAGCATCATGCCCAGCAGCACCGCGGTGGTCATGTTGATCCACAGGATCTGGCCCGGCAGGATGGGCAGGCTCAGCCCCGCGGCCACGGCCACCAGGGTGACCAGCCCCTCCCCGGCATTGGTGGGCAGCGTCCAGACGATGAACTTGGTCAGGTTGTCGAAGACGGCGCGCCCCTCCTCGACGGCCGCCGCGATGGAGGCGAAGTTGTCGTCGGCCAGGACCATGTCGGCGGCCTCCTTGGCGACCTCCGTGCCGGTGATGCCCATGGCCACGCCGATGTCCGCGCGGCGCAGGGCCGGGCCGTCGTTGACGCCATCCCCGGTCATGGCCACCACCTGCCCGCGGCTCTGGATGGCCTTGACCAGACGGAGCTTCTGTTCGGGCGTGACTCGCGCGAAGACGTCGACGCGATCCGCGACCTCCGGCAGGGCCTCGTCAGCCACCCCGGCCAGCTCCCGCCCGTCCATGCCGGCGGGCTCGGCGCCGGCCGGCCCGAGCCCGACCTGCCGGGCCACGGCCCGGGCGGTGACCACATGGTCCCCGGTGATCATCTTGACGCGGATGCCGGCTAGGCGGCAGGCGGCGACCGCCTTGATGGCCTCCGGTCGGGGCGGGTCGATCATGCCCTGGAATCCGAGGAAGGTCAGTCCCGCCCCCAGGTCCTGCCTCTTGAGCGCGTTGGTGCCTGACGGCATGCCCGCCCTGGCCATCGCCAGCACGCGCAGACCGGCTGCCGCCATGCGCTCAACCTCCGCCTGCAGCACGCCGGTGTCCAGCGCGACGGCGGAGCCGTCGGGGGCCGCCGCCCGGGTGCAGAGGCCGAGCACCACCTCGACGGCTCCCTTCACGTACATAACCGCCCCGCCGCTCCCCTCGACCGAGTTGAGCGTGGCCATGTACTGGTGTTCCGACTCGAAGGGGATGGCGTCCAACCGCGGATTGGCGTGCCGGACGGCCTCGGCCTCCTGGCCGGCCTTGGCCGCCGACACCAGCAGCGCGGCCTCGGTGGGGTCCCCGTGGACCTTCCAGACGCCGTTCTCCATCTGGATAGAGGTGTCGCTGCAGAGCACCCCACACTTCAGGCACTCGACCAGACCGGGCAGCGAATCAGAAGCGACGGTTTCCCCTCCGTACAGCAGCCGCCCCTCGGGGGCGTAGCCCGCCCCCTCCACCCGGAATACGGCTCCGGGCATGGAGATTTCCTGGACCGTCATCTGGTTCTGCGTGAGCGTGCCGGTCTTGTCGGAGCATATGACCGTGGTGGAGCCCAGGGTCTCCACCGCCGGCAGACGGCGGATGATGGCGTGGCGCCGGGCCATGCGGGTGACGCCGATGGCCAGGGTGATGGTCACCGCCGCCGGCAGCCCCTCCGGGATGGCCCCCACGGCCAGGGCCACGGCGGCCATGAACATCTCCGCGGCTGAATTGCCGCGGGCCAGCCCGATGACGAAGGTGAGCGCGGCCAGCCCCAGGATTACGTAGAGCAGCAGGTGGCTGAACTTGACTATCTTGCGGGTCAGCGGGGTATCGAGCTCCTCGGTGCCGGCCAGCAGCGTAGATATCCGGCCGATTTCGGTCAGGTCGCCGGTGGCCACCACCACGGCGGAGGCCTGGCCGTAGGTCACCAGCGTCGAACCGTAGGCCATGTTCCGCCGGTCGGCCAGGACCGCGGACTCCTCGACGCCGGCCGTCGCGTCCTTCTCCGCCGGGACGGACTCGCCGGTCAGCGCAGACTCGTCGATTCGGAGGTCGCGGGCCTTCACCAGGCGCATGTCGGCCGGGACCTTGTCACCCGACTGGAGCAGGACCAGGTCGCCGGGCACGAGCTCGGCCGCGTCCACGACCAGCCGCCGGCCGTCGCGGAGCACGGCGGCCCCGGTCTTCATGGTTCTGGCCAGGGCGGCCAGGGCGTTGCGGGCCCGGGACTCCTGCAGGAAGCCCACGGCTGAGTTGACCAGGACCACGCCCAGGATCACCGAGCAGTCCACCCACTCCCGCAGCAGGGCGGTGACCAGCGCCGCCGCCAGCAGGATGTAGACCAGCGGCTGGTGGAACTGGAGCAGGAACCGGACCAGGGGGCCGCGGCCCTGCCGCGGGGTAAGCAGGTTGGGGCCATGTCGTTCCAGACGCCTGCGGACTTCCTCGGCGGAGAGGCCGCGCTCGGGGTCGGCGCCGTGCGCCTCGACCGCCGCGGCAGCCGCAAGCGCGTGCCAGGGCTTGTCCATCTTACCTTTCCCCTGCCTCCGGTCAGGACATCTTCTCACAGCTAGAAATAGTACCAGATGCTGGAGTATTCCTCCGGATTCTCGCCGGCCGCCGTCAGGCGCTCCAGGTATTCCAGGATGGGTACGTCGGTACCCACGTAGGAGTCCCTGGGCACTATGTTCTTCTCCCAGGGGTGGAACTCGTAGACCCGTGAGCCGTCGGACAGCACCGAGATCAGGTCCCGGTGCTGGACGGCGCGCAGGTAGTTCTTGCCCAGCCCCGGCACGTTGTAGACGGCCTCGTCGGTGCGGCGTGTGCCGGGCAGCAGCCGCGCCTCCTCCTTCTGCTCCTGGAGGATGCGGGCCAGCGGGACGCGGTAGGCGCGGGTCTCGCTCTTACCCTTGGGGGCGAAGGTGTAGTACGGGTCGATTCCGGCCAGGCGCAGCAGCTGCCGGAGGCGCGCGGCCTCGAACCTCCTGGAGACGAAGAAGGTGTAGACCAGCTGGTTGAAGACGGTCACGCCCTGGGAACGCAGCCTGGCGACAGCCGCCACCAGATCCGGGGTCACCTCGTACGGGTGCTGGACGTGCGTGGAAAGACAGATCTCGCGCCGGCCCGGGCGGCGCAGCGAGCCCAGGAAGGACGCCAGGCGAGCAGTAATCCGCATCGGCACGGTCACCGGCACGCGGCTGCCGATGCGGATCAGTTCGACATGCGGGATGGCCGCGACGCGTCCCAGGATGCGCTCGACGTCCTCGTCTGGCAGGGCCAGCGGATCGCCGCCGGTGACCAGCACTTCGCGGATCGCCGGATGAGCCTCGAGCCAGCAGCAGGCCTCCTCGATCTTCTCGGTGGCGGCGAGCGCCCCGGGAGCCATGGCCTGGTCGATTTCCCAGTTGCGCTGGCAGTAGACGCAGATCTGCGGGCAGGTGTTGAAGGGCTTGAGGATGGCAATCCCCGGGTAGCGGCGGGTGACCAGGTCGATCGGCGAGGTGTCGCCCTCGCGCATGAAGTCGAGCGAGCAGGCCGGCCCGGCCCGGCTGGCGACCATATCGGAGACGTAGTCCTCCGGCGGCAGGACCTGGGCGCGGATGGCCGTGTCCCGGCCGCCGCCGGGTTCCTCGTCCATCAGGGATGCGTAGTAGGGGGTGATTCCGAAGGGCAGGCCGCCGCGCGCGGCCTGCTCCACGCCGGCCAGTTCGGACGGGGCCAACTGGACGGCCCTGGCCAGGATCCCGGGGGAGCGGATCACGTTGCCGACCTGCCAATGCCAGTCGTCCCATTCGTGGGGCGAACCGCCCAGGGCGGCCAACACCCGCTCGCGCCGCAGCGCCCGGCGCGAGCGAGCCTCCTCGGACAGGCCGTCGGGATAGCTCTGCATGCACATCGTCATCCGCTCGGCGATGCGGTCCAGCTCGGCGGAGCGCGCCAGGGCCGCCTCTCGGCCAGCCAGCCTGTTCCCGGGCTGGAGGTCGCCGGGCGCGCGGAAGGGTGCGCGCCCCTCGATGCCCTGGACCAGGTGGATCATCTCCGCGAAGAAACCCGGCCCCAGGTCAGCCCGGGACACGCCGCGGGCGATGTCCCAGAGCGCCTGGGTCACGCTGAATCCGGCGCGAGCGTCGGAGCGTTCCTTGAAGATGCCGCGCAGGGCCCGGGCGCAGTCGCGCACGATGACGATCTCGTCGCTGCTCTCCTCGGCGGAGGCCAGGTAGGTGTCGAACTGATGGTGGGTGACCGCCATGAACAGGCGCCGGCGGGCCATGTTCAGGTCGGGGCAGACAGCCAGAAGCAGCAGCAGCTCGCTGGCCTCCCGGCGGAAGCTCTCGACGTTCCAGGGCGGAGTATCCGACGGTTTCCTCATGCCAGGCATCTGCTTCTACCGGAAGTAGACGAAAGCGTGGGCTCCGGCCCAGGCGGCCAGAGAGACGGCCAGCATGATCGCCGCGTACCGGCGGAAGACCGTCATGGACCCGGGCGCACCGGTGGACGTGGTGCCAGCACACAGGCGGATGTCCAGATACCTGGCCAGGACCTGGATCACTGCGGCAGCGGCGTAGGCTCCGTCCAGCACCGTGAATCGCCACTCTCCGCGGACCTGGCCGGCGGCGATGAAGTAGGCCAGGAAGAAGAGCACCAGGTTGCCCAGGATCAGCCAGTAGACGCGCAGCAGGCATCCGCCGCCGCGGTCAGAGGAACCGCCATTCTTTTCCATGATCGCCTCCGATGAACACGCCCCTCATCGGATGGCGGCCCGACCATCGCATCGCCTACGGCGGACCGCGCCGCCGCACCCTTGGTCCCATTGTCCCATCGTCTGACGGCATTCTAGGGGATGTCGCAAAGCCTGGCAAGGGAATTGCAGCCGCCCCCTACCAATGCAGCACGTAGTACCTCAGCCATACATAGGCCGTGGCGATGATCACGGTGCCGATCATGATCGGGAATCCGTACAGGAAGAAGCGCGCGAAGGTGATTCGGTGCCCGGCCTCCTCGGCCATGCCCACCACGATCACGTTGGCCGAGGCCCCGATGGCCGTGCCGTTGCCGCCCAGGCAGGCGCCCAGCGCCAGCGACCACCACACCGGCATGAGGTCCTTGTGCTGCAGCAGCGCCGGGCTGGACGGATCCAGCGTCGGCCAGATCTGTCCGGCCATGTCCACGATCAGTGGGTTCATCGTCGCCACGTAGGGGATGTTGTCGATCACCGCCGACAGGATCGCCGACAGCCACATCACCGCCATGCTGGTCGCGAGCATGTTCTTGTCGGTCAGCTCCAGCACCTGGGTCGACATCCATTTGATGAGCCCGACCTTGACCACTCCGCCGACGATGATGAAGAGGCCGATGAAGAAGAAGAGCGTGGCCCACTCCACCTCGGCCAGCACCCGGTGGGGCTCCTTGGTCCCGGAGACCAGCAGCAGCAGCGCCGCTCCGCACAGCGCGATGGTCGCCGGCTCGTAATGCAGCACGCCGTGGAACACGAAACCGGCCAGCACCAGCCCCAGCACGACCAGCGACTTGACGAGCAGCGGCCGGTCCTTGATGGTCCCGCGCTCGTCCATCCGCATCACCTGGGCCTTGAGCTCCGGCGTGGTCACCAGCTGCTTGCCGAAGATCAGCTTGAGCGCCGCCAGGAAGGCCACCATGATGATGAGGACGCAGGGTGCGAGGTGGTAGACGAAGGCCATGAAGTCCAGCTTGGCCTTCGAGGCGATCATGATGTTGGGCGGGTCGCCGATCAGCGTGGCCGTGCCCCCGATGTTGGAGGCCAGCGCCTCGGCCAGCAGGTAGGGAATGGGGTTGACCTTGAGATCCCGGGCCACCGCCAGGGTAACCGGCGCGATCAGCAGCACCGTGGTCACGTTGTCCAGGAAGGCGCTGCACACCGCCGTCACCGCCGACAGGATGATCATGATCCGCACCGGCTCGCCCCGTCCGACCTTGGCGCTCTTGATCGCCAGGTACTCGAAGACCCCGGTGGGGCGCATGATGTTGATGATCACCATCATCGAGATCAGCAGGAAGATGACGTTCCAGTCCACCCCCAGCTCGGCCACGTGGAAGGCCTCGTGCTGCTCGAGGATCTTCAGGCCGAGCATCAGCCCGGCCCCGGCCAGGGCCACGATGGTCTTGTGGATCTTGTCCGAGATGATCACCGCGTAGGCCACGACGAACACGCCGGTCGCGACCCAGAAGGAGACCGGACTGACGGCTGCTTGAGCGGCATGAGGTTCCATCGGATTCTCCCTAAAGAATGGTTGTGCTGGTTGTGCTCAGGACTCTGCGACGCTGTACTGCGGGGCCGAGCCGGGCAGAAGCAGCCCAGCAGACGCAGACTGGTATGCTGGCGTCAGATCAGAAGGCTGGGCGAATGCCTCTCCCCGGGATCTCCCGCCGTCATGCGCGGCCAGCCGGGAACGGCAGCAGGCGCAGCGTCCGCCGGAGACGTGGCCCGACAGGCCGGGGACGGGGCCGCCGGGGACTCCCGGCCTGTGCACTGCAGGATCTGGCTGAGGCGGGCGGACTCCTCACACTGGGCGCAGGGACTGCGGGGGCAGCCCACCACGGACATGACTGCCGCGTCCGCCGGACGCGCGCGGCCGGAATCCACGTGGCGCACCACGCCCGGAAGGATGACGGTGGACAGAAGAACCAGGGCAACGCCACTGACGATCAGCGCTCGGAAAGTGCGCGCCGAGAGTTCGGAACGCTGTCGGAAATCCATCCGTGCCGTGCCCACCACTCCGCTTCTCGTCAGGAACCAGGGCGGATTATAGGCGCAGGCCTAGGTTTGGCAAGGCACAAGTCGACGCCTAGCAGCCCGTTGAAAAAGTGCCGGGGATCGCGTTGCGACCGGATGGCCCGGATGCAAGGCGCGAGGAGGAAGCCGTGTCCGCAGCGACACGGCGACGACGAGCCCCTCGACCATGCTCGGGGCCCTGAGCGAGCCAACCGGCGAGTCGATGGGCAACGCCGCAGACGGGCCGTCCGATCGCAACCCGAAGGGACACTCGATCTTGCGGCCTCATGCTTCGTCACTCCTCCTCGGCGTGTCTCTCGGACACGCCTTCGTCGTCGTTCCTCGCCTGAGGCCACAATCTCAAGTGTCGCGACCCTGGCACTTTTTCAACGGGCTGCTAGAACGAGTACCGGAGGAGCAGTGCCGGGATGCTCGTCGGGCGGATGCGCAGGAGGTCGTCGAGCAGTTCGCGGGCCTCGGCCAGGTCCTCGGCCCCGGCGCGGCGGGCGAGCGACATGGCCAGGGAAAGGGTCGCCGTCTCGTTGCCGGGATCGAGGCGCCAGGCGCGCCGCTGGAACTCCAGAACCTTCTCCTGCCGGCCGGGCTGGGGCCCGCCGGCCTGCTCCTCCACGGCCGCCAGCACCAGAGCGGCCTGCAGGGCGAACTCGACCGGCCCGTTGGTCAGGGCGGAAAGCTCCCGGCGGGACTCCTCGAGGCGGCCCAGACGCCAGAGGATCATGCCCCTGGCCAGCCTCCGGCGGCTCGGGTAGTCGGGTGCGGCGGCGGCGTCGCCGTCCGGCTCCAGGAGCTTCAGGGCCGCCTCGAAGTCCCCGCCCAGGGCGCGGCCGGCGGCCAATTCGAGCGGAGTCAGCCATCCGGGCCGGCCGGGGAGCTTGGCAGCCTCGGGCGTCACGGTCAGCCACCAGCGGTCCAGGCGCCCCCACAGGCCGTCGAACAGGCCATAGGGCACGGCCATGGGTCGGGACGCGCCGTAGTCCAGCAGGGACACTGACTTGGCACGGTCGTCGTACCCCACGGCCAGGCGCAGGAATCCCGAGGAGTAGTGCTCGTTCTCGCGCAGGCCGGCGAGCTCGCCCTGGGGCAGCTGCACGAGCACCGGGTATCCTCCGGCGAGTTTCTCGCGCAGGTCGTCGAGCGTGCCGGTCCCGACCTGCACTTTGAGACCCTTGGCGACCAGCAGCGGCAGAGCGGCGCGAACGTCGCGGTTGGCGCCGGCCCCGGCCAGGTCGGCGGCCAGCTTCTCGTCCTCGGCCCCCAGCCCGGCCTTGGCGGCCATGGCGGCCAGCAGCGACGAGCCCGGGCCCGTCGAAAGCACGCGGCCGACGGGCACGACGGCCCTGTCCGGCTGGTCCTTGCGGACGTACTCCCGGCCGGCGGTGGCCTCGAGGGCCGCGGCCAGCGCCCGGACCTGGACGTCCTCGGGCAGCATGGCCAGGTAGTCGTCGAGCCCGCGGCGCGCCGCGTCCAGACCCTCGGCGTTGAAGATCGCGTAGGCGGCCAGGGCCCGACAGGAGGCCTCGGCCGGCGCGGCCTGGACCGCGGCGCGCGCGCGCTTGGCCGCCGTCTTGAAGTCGCCGTCGGTCAGGCTCTCGACCGCCCCGCGGAACTGCTCGCGGGCCGCCTCGCTGCCCCCCGGCCGGAAATCGGCCAGGCGCTTGGCGACGACCTCGGCCGCGGCCTGCCCGGCCGGCCCGGCCGCCTTCAGTTCCGCGGCGGCTTCGCCGGCGCGCCCCAGGCGCAGCAGCGCGGCGCCGGAGAGCATCCTGGCCCGGGCCGAGCGGCCGTCGATCCGCGCGGCCTCGCCGGCCCACTCCAGCGCCTCTTCCAGCCGCCCGGCGACCAGGCTCTCGGCGGCCAGGGCCGTCCGGGCCTCGGCGGAGCCGGGGTCGCGTCGGGCCGCTCGCAGCAGCCGGACGTAGGCGCCGGCGTAGGCCCCGGAGCCGGCCAACTCCCCGGCGGCGCGCATCTCGGCGGCGCAGGCCTTGGGATCCGGCGCGGGGGCCGCGGCCGCCGGGCGGGCCCTGCCGCCGAATTCGAACTCGGCGGCCAGCCAGGTCGTGGCCGCCTTGACGGCCGCGGCGGAGAGCTCCTTCTCGGCGTCCTTCAGCTCGGCGACCTGGGTCTTCTCGTCGGGCCGGGCCTTCTGCCACTCGCGGGCCTTGTCGAGGACCGCGGGGTCGCCGGCCAGCACCAGCCGCTTGGGAGTGCGCTCGACCAGCAGGGGGACCTGTCGGACGGGAGCCGGGACGGCGCCGACGATCACCATGAAACGAACCAGCCGCGGGTAGCTGACCGCCACCGCCGAGGCGCCGTAGCCGCCGGCCCCGTGGCCGACGATGGCGGAGCGCTCCGGGTCGCAGCCGGCCTGCACTCCCGCGCGGACCAGCCCCAGAACGACCAGGTCTCCGAAGCCCCGGCCGGCCGTCGGCCGGGAGTAGGCCGGCACGGCCACCACGAAGCCGCAGCCGTCGGCCATCCTGGTCCACGGGGCCAGCGAGTCCTTGGCGTCCTCCTCGCGTCCCGGGAGGTAGACCAGGAGCGGCCAGCTCTTGGCGGGGTCGTGCCCCGCCGGCAGATAGAGCGCGGCGTCTCCGCCGGGGGTCGGCACCAGCACGGTGCGTCCCCCGGGCGCCTCCTCGCCGGCCCGGACCGGGACGGACAGGAGGAGCAGGGCGAAGGTCAGGACGGAAGCCGCCGAGGCCGCTTTGCGCATGGGTGGTCCCCCGTTTCCAGCGAGTGCCGGGCGGCGATTATAGCCGCACCCGGTGCGGCGCGCGTGGCAGTTCCGCCGGAACCGGCCTGGCGGACCGACGGGCGGCTACGCGCCCTGGCCACCGGACGGCCGGCGGTTCCTCCGGATGCCCAGGCGCCGCCCGATCCTGCGCCACAGCCGGCCGCGCCGAGCCGGGGCCGCGCCCGGCTCGAGGCCCAGCTCGGCCTCGGCCGCGGCCCGCCTCCGGTCGCGGTGCTCGCAGATCATCTGCACGCCCTCTTCGCCGAGGCCGAGTTTGGCGGCCAGCTCGGGCGTGACCGACTCGGACATCCAGACGATCTCGAAGCCGCGGTTCAGGAACGCGTCCGGGGGGATGACCTGCTTGCCGCGCATAGGCTGGCGGTAGAGGTTGAGCTTCTTCTGCTCGTGCCACCAGGCGAAGCTCACCGCCTCCGAGCAGGAGAAGCCGCCGTCCCACTCGGCGCGGAGGTTGTCGAGGAAGGCCTCCATCTCCGCGCGGCGCCTGGCGAAGTCCGCCTCGGACGGCACGGCGTCGCTCTGGAAGTGGGTCAGCTCCTCCTCGATGTCGAACCTGAAGTCGGTGTCGTACTGGCAGCCGACGATCCGCCGGCTCTTCTCGAGCGCCCAGCGCACCGAGGCCGGCGAGACGTCCTTGGGCCGCAGTATAATGGTGTAGTCGCTCCGGATCGGGTGGAGCGCCGAGCGCCGCAGGACGCCCTCGCTCACCGCCTCGACCATCTCCATGGCGCCGGTGTCGCAGAGCTGCTTCCCGCCCGGGATGCCGAAGCGCTGCGGTCCGTTCATGTGCAGCCAGGCGTGCTTCATGAAGCCGGGGATGGCCAGGTTGGAGAGAAACCCGCGCTCGCGGTGCAGGCCCACGTCGCCCGGCCGGATGAACGGCAGGGCGGAGACCGCCTCCTCGTACTCGACGAGGTGCTCGCTCACGTCCCAGGTGACCCATGGGAAGTGGCCGATCTTCCGGACGTCGCCGCCCCACAGGACGATCCGCCGCCAGGCGCGGCCGAGCCGCGTCTTCGGCCCGCGGTCGTGGTCGCCGCCGCTGCCGGTGATGTACAGGAACCAGACGAGGAGCAGGACGCCGAGGGCGATGAGGATCCAGAGGGTCATGGCCGAAACCTTTACGCGAAGAGATCGGAACCGCAGAGCCTAGTCCGCCGAAGCGGCCGCTTCGGCTGCGAAGGCTGGATGAACTCGGCTGAACGCGGGTGCGAACGGACGAAGAGAAGCCCCCGTCGTTGCTGCTTGGATCCGCGTGTATCTGCGTGTATCTGCGGTTTCATCCGATAGCCCCGACTTCGGTCAATCCAGCTCGTACGCCGGGATCTGGCCCTCGCGGCCGCGCACGGCGATCTCGCCGCGCGGCTGGAAGCCGCGGCTGTTGTCGCAGCGCCGGCGCACCGCCTCGGAGAGCAGGATCTTGCCGGGGTCGCCGGAGATCTGCAGGCGCTGGGCGAGGTTCACCGTGTCGCCCATCACCGTGTAGCTCTGCCGGTCGGATGCCCCCACGTGGCCGGCCACCGCCGGGCCGTGGTGGATGCCGATGCGCAGCTGGAAGTCCAGGCCGGTCTCGGCGTTCATCTCCCGCACCGCCTTGAGCAGGTGCTGGGCGCAATTGACCGCCTTCTCCGGGCCGAAGGGGTCGAGCACCGGCGCGCCGAAGACGGCCATGAGGCTGTCGCCGATGTACTTGTCCACGACGCCGCCGTAGGTATTGACCACCTCGGCCAGGCGGGACAGGTAGCGGTTGGCGGTGGCCATGACCGCGTCGGGCGGGTGCTTCTCGGAGTAGGTGGTGAAGCCGGCGAGGTCGGCGAAGAGCACGGTGACTTCGAGCGCCTCGCCCTTGAGGTGCCCCCGGCCCTCCTCGTCGAGCAGGCGCTGGACCACCGGCGCGGGCACGTAGCGCTGGAAGACCTTGCGGATCTTGGCCTCGTCCTCGGCGCGGCGCTCGATCTCGCCGCACTTCTCCCAGACCTGGCGCAGCTCACGCTCCAGCGCCGTGACCTGCTCGGTCATGAGCTGGGAGGTGTCCTTGAGCTGCCGGGCCAGCAGCCAGCCGGAGGCCGCCATGTAGCCGAGCACCGGCCAGGGGGCGAGCAACGCCGAGACCAGCACGGCGTTGGAGGGCATCTTGCCGGCCAGCGCCAGGCCCGTCCAGACCAGGGCGCCCATGGCCAGCCCGGCCCCAGCGGCGATCCAGGTGTAGCGCCGCTGACGGTAGGGCACCCAGCTGATCTCGTAGATGCAGCGCGGGTCGCCCTTGACCGCGCAGCACTCGTGGGTGATCCGCGCGGGCGGCAGGCCCCAGAGCGTGGGCATGGCCTCCAGCGCGCTCCGCCGGTAGAGGCAGTCGAGCTCCTGGCAGGGCAGCTTCCGGCTGGGCGTGAAGCTGATGGTGGCCGCGCCGTTGTTGAGCACGTGCAGCTCGTAGCGGCCGATCTGCTGGAGGCTGTTGAGGTACACCGGGTAGCGCGAGAAGGCCGAACTCGGCGTGCCGAAGGCCCGGGCCAGGATGTGCAGCGTTCCCAGGTTCGCCGGGGTCATGGCCTCGGCCGCCGCCCGGCGGATCGCCGCCGCCGGGTCCGGGTCGGTCTCGGCGACGCGCCGGAAGAGCCCGTAGTAGAACCTCGCCGGCACCCAGGCGTTGGGGTCCTCCAGGGACTCGGGGCTCACCCCGCACTCCCGGGCGAAGCCGGAGAGCCAGGCGCGCTGCTCGGACGACGCGAAGGCCGTGTGCAGCAGCGGTCGGAGGATGACGGCGCGAGCCCGCAGGTTGGGGAGTTCGTGGTCTTCAATCATTTCAGTAGTCTATCGGCGCGCGGCAGCTGCAGGACGAGGGTTTCTTGGCGGCCGGGGGAGGGAGGGGGGGAGGACCATAGGGACCATAGGGACCATAGAACCTACAGGACCTCTGAGACCTATGCGGGGCCCAGCCCCACCTTCGGCGCCTGGCGCATGACCGCCGACTCGATTTCGAAGAAGTCGGCCTTCTGGAAGTTGAACATGCCGGCGATGAGGTTGGTGGGGACCGACTGGCAGGAATTATTGTAGTCGCGCACGTTGCCGTTGTAGAAGCGCCGCGCGGCCTGAATGCGGTCCTCGGTGTCGGTCAGCTCCTCCTGGAGCGCCAGGAAGTTCCGGCTGGCCTGCAAGTCCGGGTAGCGCTCGGCCACGGCGAAGAGCGATTTCATCGAGCCGACCAGCTGGTTCTCGTCGGCGGCCTGCTCGGCGGGCCGGCCGTTGGAGGCCACCGCCCGGGCCCGGGCCTCGACCACCCGCTCGAAGACCGCGCGCTCGTGGGCGGCGTAGCCCTTGACCGTCTCGACGAGGTTGGGGATCAGGTCGTAGCGGCGCTTGAGCTCGGTGTCGACGTTCGACCAGCTCTCGGTCACCCGGTTCCTGAGGCTCACCAGGTGGTTGTACATGAGGGCGACGACGACGATCGGCAGCACCACGACGATGCCCAGGACTACCAGGACGGGGATGATGAATTCCATGGCCGGACTCCTTACTGCTCGCAGACTACGCGGAACGATTGGAAAAGCAAACGGCGGTCGTCAGCGCGCACTGCCGGCCACCTTTCCGGCCGCATAGTCCTTCCAGACGTAATCGGGAATGCGATCGAGGAAGCCGGAAAGCAGCGTCAGGTGTTTGGGCAGTTCTTCGGCTTCAATCTGACCGCCGGTGGAGGCAACCGCCTCGCCGCCAGACAGCTCGATGCATGAGTGCTGCGGGCAGCCCATGAGGAACTCCATCGCCTGCGGCGTGACTACGGCATAGGCGAACTTGCGGTCCTTGGCGGTCACGTAGAACCGCTTCGAGAACTCGTGGCTCTCGAAGTCGATGTCCTCGAAGCCGCCCGCCCTGGCCAGACCCGATGCGACGAACTGCTTTTCGGCACTGCCTTCCGGCCAGACGGCCAGGCGCGGGAAGTCGGCCCCGGTGGCCATGACGACGAGCGAGTCCAGACCTGACTTGCCCACCTGACGGTAATGGCAATCGAAGAACTCCACGGACCGGCCGCCGAAGCTGCCCCGAACAACCTGGCTGAACTTGTGGCCCTTGCTGTGCGGGAAGAAGCGGAGAAAGGTCAGCGCCCGGCGCGCGTCGCCCTCCGGGTCGGAGGGCAGGTACTGCATCCCGAGTGTCCCGGCCAACCTGGCGAGAGCGATCCGCCGCTTGCGGTTGGCCCACAGCGCCCAGAACAGAATGGTCAGCAGCACGCCGAGCATAACGGCTGCAAGGATCAGCCCGAGGATGTCCTCAAGCCTCATGGTTTCCCCCCGGGCGGCCGCCGTCTTCTGGCTGTTTGGCAACTCCCGTGCCAAGCTCCCTCCTCAGGTGCTCCGGCACCCGGTCCAGGAAACCCGTCAGGAAGTCGAGCGCCGGGGCGAACCGGTCGGGGTCCCAGCGCGCGCCGTCCCAGAGCAGCACCTCGGCGCCGTCGAGCTCCAGCGACCAGCCGGGGTGGGCGAGCAGGTACTCCATCATCCGTGGGTCCACCAGGGCGTAGGCGAATCGGCGGTCGGCGCCCTGGACGTAGAACCGCTTCGAGAACTCATGGCTCTCGAAGTCGATGTCCTCGAAGCCGGCCAGCGCGGCGGCGCGGTCGGCGGCCGTCTCCGGCCGGATGACCGTCCGCGGGAAATTGACCGGCTCGACAGCCAGGGCCGCGGAGAGGTAGCAGAGCGCAGTGCTCTTGCCCCGCGGGGTCACCCGTCGTTGGTAGAGGTAGTCGAAGGCCTGGACTCGGCGGCCGCGGTGCTCGCCGCCCATGACGTTGAGCGCTTCCTGCTTGCCGGCGACGCCGCGCGAGAGGACGCCGAACTTCGGCCCGAGCCTGGCGGCCAGGCCGGACTGGTCCCTCTCCGCGAAGGCCAGGCCCAGTCCCGCCGCGCGGACGCCCAGCGCCCGGGTCCGCCGCTTCTCGAGCAGGTACCAGCGCAGGCAGCGGAGCAGCCCGAGGACGATGACCGCCAGCAGGACGTAGGGGATGGAGTGGACCGCCATCTGCCAGCCGGGAGAGAGGGTGGTTTCCTCCACGGCGGCGGCGCAGGGTTGGAGAAACGGATGCAGAGCGCTCAGGAACATGCCGGCCCCGCAGTTCCCTGCCGCGCGACCTCCTCCTCCGCCCCCACGTCTTTCCACACGAAACGCGGCACGAGGTCGAGAAAGCTGCTCAGTGCCCGGACGGCGACGGAGAACTCGCCCGGATCCCACCAGCGCTCGTTCCAGATGCAGGCATCGCCGCCGTTGATCTCGATGTACCAGCCCTGGTGGGTTAGCAGGAACTCCATCATCGGGACACTGATCACCGCCGAGGCCAGTCGACGGTCGGAGCAGGTTACGCTGAAACGCTCCGCGAAGCGCCCGCTTTCGAAGCTGAGGTTCCCCAGGCCGACCGCCGCGGCCACAGCATCCAGGTTGTTTCGAGGCCGGATCACTAGCTGGGGAAAGGAACCCCCGCAGGTGATCACCGCAAGCGAGGCGAACCTGGTCCTCTCGCCGCCGCTGTCGCCGACGTCCCGACGGTCGCAGTCGAAGGCCGTCACCGGGCGCCCGCGGTAGTTGCCGTGCATCACGTTGCTGGCCCGGCATCTCCCGACCAGCGCGCGGAGGTGGGAGAAGCGCGCCGGGATGCCCGGGGACTCGGCCCCACGCAGCCTGGCCAGCAGCCCCGGCCGCCGGCCGTCATCCATCAGAGCCAGCGGGTCGTAGGCCGTGAAGCCCAGGCCGAGTTCCCGGGCAACCAGTCCCATGGAACGTGCCCGCAGTCCGTCGAAGTGGCGGCACCAGAGGCGCCAGCCCGCGAAAAACGCCAAGACCACAGCCAGGACGCCTAGCTCATACCAATCGCGGCCGGTCAAGCGGCACCCCCGCTCGGCGCCCCGACGCGCCGGGGCCCCGGCATCACCGTCCTCGCCCCCGCGGATCCGGCCCCGGGTTGGCCGAGAAGTCGAGCATCCCCGGCGCGGCGCCCGGCCCAGGACCCGGCCCGGCCGGCGGCGGCGGCTGGTCGACCGGCCGCTGCGGCCCGGACTCCCGTTCCCGGCCCCGCCCGGCCTCCCGGTCCTCCCCCAGTTCCTTCCAGACGAACCGGGGCACGCGGTCCAGGAAGCCGGTGAGCACCGCGATGGCCGAGCGGAAGTCCTCGGGCTTCCAGGTGCGGCCGGTCCAGATGATGGCGTCGGCGCCGTCGAGCTCGATGCTCCATCCCTGGGCCGACAGCAGGTAGTCCATCATCCCCGCGTTGATGATGTCGTAGGCCAGCTTGCGCTCGCGGGCCTTGACGTGGAAGCGCCTGGAGAACTCGTGGCTCTCGAAGTCGATGTCGTCGAAGCCCACGACCGCGGCGATCTTGTCGAAGAAGTTCTCCGGCCGGATCACCAGCTCCGGGAAGCGGCAGCCGAGCGTCACCACCGCCGCCGAGAGATGGTGGGTGGTGCGGTTCTTGCCGCTGCCCGTGCTGTACTGGTAGTCGAAGGCCATCAGCTCGCGGCCCTGGAACGCGCCCCAGAGGACGTTGGAGGCCTTGCGCGAGTCGCCCACGGAGAGCGCCCCGAACTGCCCGAAGCGCCCGGGGATCCCGGACTGCCCCGAGCCGAAGAGGCTCGCCAGGAAGCCGGAACTGCGGCCGTAGGCCTGGCTGCCGAGCGGGTCCTCCCGCGAGAAGGACAGGCCGAGCTGCGCGGCGAGCGCCTGCATGGCCTCGCGGCGCTTCTTGGCGGCGATGACGCCCCAGACGATCCCGCCGACCACCAGGGCGCCGAAGAGAAGGAAGATCGCGAATACGCCGCATTCCATGGCTCGGTCTCCTAGCAGCCCGTTGGAAAAGTGGCGGGGATCGCGTTGCGACCGGACGGCCCGGATGCAAGGCGCGAGGAGGAAGCCGTGTCCGCAGCGACACGGCGACGACGAGGAACGCAGCAGACGGGCCGTCCGGTCGCAACCCGAAGGGACGCTTGATCTTGCGGCCTCATGCTGCGTCTCTCCTCCTCGGCGTGTCTCTCGGACACGCCTTCGTCGTCGTTCCTCGCCTGAGGCCACAATCTCAAGCGTCGCGACCCCGGCACTTTTTCAAGGGGCTGCTAGCCGCCCGCCGGGGCCGCCGGCTGATGGCTGTGGGTCATACCCCTGAGCACGCGCACCCGCTCCTCGGTTGGCGGGTGGGTGCTGAAGAGCCCCGCGGCGCGCTCCTCGAAGCTCTTGATGGGGTTCACGATGTACAGGTGCATGGTGGCCCGGTTGGCGACCTCCAGGACCTCCTGGTCGCCGGAGATCTTCTCGAGCGCCCGAGCCAGGCCCTCGGGGTTGCGGGTCAGCTCGGCGGCCGAGGCGTCAGCCAGGTACTCGCGCCGGCGGCTGACCGCCATCTGCAGGAGCTTGGCGAAGATCGGCGCCAGGATGGCCAGGAGCAGGGCGATGAGCATGATGACGGCCGCCCCGCCGCCCCGCTCCCGGTCCGAGGAGCGCCGCCGGCCGCCGTAGAAGGCCATGCGCCGGAAGACGTCGCACATCAGCGCGATCGAGCCGACCATCACCCCGACCATGGTGGCGTAGAGGATGTCGTGGTTGCGGACATGGCTCATCTCGTGGGCCATCACCCCCTGGACCTCCTCGCGGTTGAGCTTCTCCAGAAGTCCGGTGGTGATGGCCACCGACGCGTGCGCCGGATCGCGCCCGGTGGCGAAGGCGTTGGGGGCGGTGTCGTTTATGACGTAGACCGCAGGCATGGGCAGGCCCGAGGCGATGGCCATCTCCTCGACCACGTTGAAGAGCTGGGGGTGGTCGCGCTTCTCGATCCGGCGGGCGGAGCTGGCCGAGAGCATGATCGAGCCGCCGGCGTAGTAGCTGACCATGCCGAGGACCAGCGCCAGCACCGCAGCCAGGCCCAGTCCGAGGGCCGCCCCGGCGTCTCCGCCGTAGGCCGCCCCAAAGGCCCCGCCGGTGCCCGCGAGCAGCAGCCCGATGAGGATCATCAGGACCCAGCTCCGGCGCCGGTTGCGCCGGATCTCGTCCCAGAGGTAGGCGGGCTGGGCGGGCATGGCTCGTCCTGTCAGACTGGTCCGACCGGTCCGACTGGTCTGACCGCGCTCCTAGAACTGAACCTTGGGCGCCACGCGCTCCGCGGCGTTCTCGGTCTGGAAGAACTGCTCGGCGGCGAAGCCGAACATCCCGGCGATGATGTTCGAAGGGATGGTCTGGATCTTGGTGTTGTAGCGCATCACCGAGTCGTTGTAGAACTGCCGGGCGAAGGAAACCTTGTTCTCCGTCGAGGTCAGTTCCTCCTGCAGGGCCAGGAAGTTCTGGTTGGCCTTGAGCTCCGGGTAGGCCTCGGCCACCGCGAAGAGGCTCTTGAGCGTCTGGGAGAGGAAGTTCTCGGCCTTGGCGGTGTCGGCCGGACCGGCGGCGGACATGCAGGCCGCGCGGGCCTTGGTGACGTTCTCGAAAACGTCCTTCTCGTGTTTGGCATAGCCCTTGACCGTCTCCACCAGGTTGGGGATCAGGTCGTAGCGGCGCTTGAGCTGGACGTCGATCTGGCTCCAGGCGTTCCTGACCTGGTTGCGCAGCGCCACCAGCCCGTTGTAGATGACGACGAAGACCAGCACCAGGAAGAGAAGCCCACCACCGACGACCAGCATTCCGATCAGCCATCCGCCCATCTTGCATTCCTCCTGCCGTCATCCCCGGCGGCGCGGGGAGGCCGTTCGTGCATCGCCCCGGCCTCTGCGAAGAGGGTAGCCCGGGGAGGAGGCGTCCGCAATTACAAAAACCCGCTGGGCCGGTAGGCGGGGCCGTGAAGGCGGAAGGTGAAGGCAGAGGGACCCGGAGGAGCATCCACGATATCCCGGGTTTCATCCTTCCTCCTTCCTCCATCCGTCTGCCTCGGTCTGTAGCTGTTGACTCCTGGGCGACTTCGGGCTATCCTATGGATGCGCAGGCAGGAAGGCCTGCGGGACAACTTTCAGGGAGGGTCCGCCATGCCCGACCTCAACACCAACCTCTACGGTCTCGGGGCAATCCGCAACACCCAGGGCGCCGAACGGCTGACCAAGAGCGCGCTGCAGAAGCTCTCCAGCGGCCTGGCCATCAATGTGGCCTCGGACGGCCCGGCGGACCTGATCATCTCGGAGATGCTGCGGAGCCAGATCGGGGGCGTCTCCGCGGCCATGCGGAACACCCAGGAAGCCTTCAACATGATATCCGTGGCCGAGGGCGGTGCCGGCGCGGCCAGCGACATGCTCTCCCGGGCCCGGGCCCTGGCCGTGCAGGCGGCCAACACCGGGACGAACTCGCCGAGCCAGGTCGCGGCGCTCCAGACCGAGCTCAATGGCATCCTCGACGCGGTCGACCGCCTGGCCGGATCCACCCGCTATGCCGGCGAGGCCCTGCTCGATGGCAGCGGCAACCCGCGCACCTTCCAGACCGGCGACGGGGCCGGGGCCGGCAACCAGGTCTCCCTGGACTTCCCGGACATCCGCGCGGCCACGCTGGGCACCTCCGGGGGCGGCGCGGCCCTGGACACCGTCCGGTCGGGCGGCGCCAACGACCTGGCCACCAACCCCGGCGGGGCCATCGGGGTCATCGAGCAGGCCATAACCGACCTGGCCACCGCGCGCGGCGACCTGGGCACCTTCCAGCGCGACACGCTGCAGGCCAACTACAACTCCCTGAGCGTGGCCTTCGAGAACTACACCGCGGCGGAGAGCAGTATCCGCGACCTCAACTTCGCCGACGGGGTTGCCGACCAGATCCTGGGCTCCAACCTGCTCCAGGCCGGGATCTTCGGGATCAAGAACGGCAACTTCCTCCAGCAGCAGGCTCTGCAGCTGCTGGGCTAGTGCTGCCTGACTCGGTCAGGCAGCGCTAGCGCAGGTGAGCGGGAGAACAGGCGACCAGGTGAGGGCAGGGCGGCCATAGGGGACGAAGCCGACAGCGGGCCGCAGCCGCTGCTCACCTGCGGTCTCCTGCTCCCCTGATCTCCTGCTCAGCCCCTAGCTTACCCATTACTTCTTCGGCGCCGGCTGCGGTCCGGCCGCCGCCGCCTTTTCGGCCAGGGCCTTGAAGTCGTACTTCTCCGGAGGCCGGTAGGCCCAGGTGCCGGCGGCGTTGACGATGAGGATCACCTTGTCGACCGGCGAGTAGTTGCAGTTGCCGTAGACCCAGGAACTGCCCTCGAAGTTCTTCTCGGGCGCGAGCGGATACCACTTCTTGGTCTCGAAGTCGAAGACGCCACCCTTCTGGAAGACGTTCACGACCACGTCCTGGTCGGGCAGGTAGACCATCCCGCCGCCGCCGTGCGGCTTGTAGAGCGAGGCGTCCGGCTGCTCCACGGTGAACTTCTCGGGGTCGATGATGTAGGCCTTCTGCCGCTCGCCCACCGCGGCGACGATCCGGTCCTGCTTCGGGCTGTAGACCAGGTCCAGGTGGCAGGTGGCGCTGGCCTCCGGTTTGAGCGCGTGGCTGCTCCACTTGCCGGTCTTGACGTCGAACTTCCAGAGCTTCGGCCAGGAGTCGCCCGGCAGCGCCCAGATGACATCGCGCTTGGAGTCGTAGCAGGTCCCGCCCCCGTAGCACTTGGGGCTGTTCGAGTTGAGGAACTCCCACTTGTTGGCGGCGTAGTCGTAGTACCAGGCGTCGGGCGGCTGGACGCAGTGCTCGCCCATCTGCTTTCCCCACCCCGGGCCGCAGCCCGACCAGATGAACATCTTCTTGGCGGTGGGCACGAAGACCTGCATCTGGTAACTGTGCCGGGTGTAGGGCTTGTCCGAGTCCTTGAGCTTGCCCTTGGCGTGGTCGAGGTTGTCCTTGAGGTAGCGGCCCTCGGCGTCCGGCTCGTACATCCTCTTCCAGGCCAGCGTCTTCATGTCCAGCGCGCAGACCTCGTTGCCCCAGTAGTCACCGTGGCCGCCGCCGAAGAGCAGGTAGACGTTGTGCTCGCTGTCGAACACGCCGCCGGAGTAAGCCAGGATGCCGTTCGGCGCCGGCTGCTTGTCGGCGACCCGCGTCCAGGTGTTTGCCGGCAGCGCGGCGAGCTTGGGATTGGGTTCGTGCTTCGGGGAGGACGGCTCCGCAGCCTGAGCGGCGGCGGCACCCGCCAGAACGATCAGAGCCAGGCTGCTTCTCCAACGCATCATGGGCAACCCTCCTATTTGACCTCGCAGCTCTCTTCCGCCGCGTGGCCGAGCTTCACCGCCACGACCCGCCGGTTGATGCGGTCGCCGACATAGACCATCCCGTTGCCGGCGGCGATGTTCTCGGGCCAGAGCACCGGAATGGCCGGGGCCGGCACCTTGCTTTTGGGCCCCGCGGAGTCGACGTTGCCGTACTCCCCGAACCAGCCGATGAGGTTGCCGCCGGTGTCGAGCATGCCCACCCGGAAGCGCAGCGCATCGGAGAAGAAGCTTCGGCCGTACTCGTCGACGTCGAACTGCCCGGCCTCGCACAGGCAGGTGTCCGGGTACATCTGCCGCCAGGAGGGCACGGAGCTCGCCCCGTAGAAGATCCACTTTGCGCCCTTGACCTCGGTCTCCAGCCCGTAGGAGTAGCCCACCGGCGTGCCGCCCGAACCCTTGCGCACGACGCCGCCCTCCGGCGGGAACTTGACGATGCTGCCGTACATCAGGTGATACCAGTTGATGTCGTTGGTGTTGATGCCGCGCGACTTCCAGGGGATGCCCAGGTCCTGGCCCTTGAAGCTCTCCGGGACGTCGACGCCCTTGGGCCGGGCGCCCAGGGTCAGGTAGATGTTGCCCTGGGCGTCGAGGCGCGGCGAGGCCAGTCCGCGGGTATCGGAGTCGATGAGCTTCTCGTTCTTGATCTTCCCGTCGGGCCCGTGCAGCGTCAGCCAGTTGGGGTCCTTGTTGCCGGGCGAGGTCGGATCGGAGCGTTGCCAGAGTGCGAAGATGTTCCCGGCCGGGTCGGCGGTGACGCCACGGGAGCGCAGCCGAAGCGTTCCGCCCGGCGGGCCCTCGAGCTGGCCCTTGGGCAGCTTGCCGGCCACGTCGTCAGGGAAGGGCAGGAGCTTGAGGTCCGGCCCGTAGCGGGTCAGCCAGCGCTCGTAGCCCATCAGGTAGACGTTGCCGTCGAGGCCCACGGAGCCCATGCCGCCCTTGCCGCCGCCGGAGCCCTTAACGCCGGGGCTGAACTTGTCGCTGGCCGGGTCCCAGACCTGGCCGTTGACGAACAGGCGGTTCCGGAGGCGGTCGAGCGAGAGCATCATCACCGGCCCGACTTCCGGCCGGTCGTTGGCCGGCAACCGGTCGATGTCCACGGCGTCGGAGAAGCCGGCGCCCTTGTCCTCCAGGCGCAGCACCTTGAAGGGCTTCTTGGCCATGCCCCCGCCGGTCGAGGAGAACCAGACCACGTGCGGCTCGGCCGAGTCGTCCAGGGCCATCATCACCGCCCGGGCGGTCCAGGCGTACTTGAACTCGCTAAGCACGGCGGTTGCCGCCGGCTGGGCGTCCTTCCAGGAGGCGAAGCGCGACAGCCGGTTGACCGTGTCGCTGCCGCTGACCACATAGACCGCGCCGGTCTTGCGGCTGACCTTCACGCGCCTGGCGCCCTCGACCTTCATCTCGCCGAGCAGTTCGCCGTCGGGCTTGAAGACCGCCACGCGGTTGTTGCCGTTGTCGGCCACGTAGACGTTGCCGTCCTTGTCGGTGGCCACGTCGAGCGGCAGGTTGAAGCGGTCCTTGCCGGCGCCGGAGGCCGCCGGGTCGCCGATGAAGACGGCCGCCTCCTTGTCGTCGAGCGTGAACTTCCAGAGCGCGTACTGGCGCGAGGGCTTCTCGCCGTAGCCCTCGAGCAGGCCGGCGGCGTAGAAGGTCTTGGCGTCGGGCGAGCAGGCCAGCATGGCCGGCGCCTGCGAGCCCTTGCAGAGCAGCGTCCTGACAGGTCCGCCGGCGGGCATGCTGCCGTCGGCCGCGTTGATCACCGCCGCGCGCTTGATGCCCGGGTGGTTGTAGCGGGTGATGGTGCTGCACCACTCCTCGTGATTAACGAAGACCAGCCGCCCGTCGGGGGTGACCAGGCCCTGGTGGCAGATCAGGCTGCCCACGCCGGGGATCAGGCTGCGCAGTTCCCCGTCGTAGACGAACGGGATCTTCCGGCCGTCGAGATCGACCCGCTTCAGGCCAGCGAGCTTCTCCTCGGGGAGGTTCGCCGGCCACGGGTAGATGGTCCGGAGGTAGGCGCCGTCCCGGCCGAAGACCGAGCAGGCCGTGGAGTTGTCGTCGGGGTGGAGCGAGCCGAAGTTGTGGAAGACGAAGAGTTCGCCGTTGCGGCCGTCGCAGGCCAGCCCGACGACGCTGCCCGTCCAGGCGGGGTTGTCGCCGACCATCCGGTCGAGCGCGGGCTTGAGCCCCAGCGCCACGCGGACCTTGAAGGGCCCTGCGCCGGCCGGCTTGCCCCCGTCGGCCTTGCCGTCCCAGACCAACTCCTGGGCGAGGCCCGGCTTGAGCGGCTCCGGCGCCTTGTCGCCGAGGACGCCGGCGGCCAGATGGCGCACCACCTTGCCGTCGGGGCCGAGCACGGCCACCTCGGCGTCGGTGGGAGCGGAGACGGCGAAGGTGATCTTCACCTTGTCACCGTCCCTGACGGCGGCCGGCTTGGCGGTGAACGCCGGCTCGCCCGAAGCGGCGATGCCGCTGGCTCCTAGGAGCAGGCCAAGTAATCCTGAGATCGCGGTCATGCGCATGATTGCATCTCCTGTCGTGGACAAGCTCTCATCATCCTCCGGCTCGGGGCGCGGCGCTGCCTCCGAACACCATCAGTTCCGCCGGGATCTCCAGCGTGATCGGCGGGGCCAAGGGTTTGGCCCGCCGCTCTTCCAGCCTGGCCAGGGCGGTCTCGGCCATGGCCCGGACGCTCCAGGTCACGGCCGGCGGAGCCTCGCCACCGGCGAAGAACGGCGCGTAGCTGCTGGTCACGCTCTCGGTCGTGACCCAGCCCACCATGCTGAAGTCCTTCCCGGGGATCAGCCCCATCTCGCGGGCGGCGGTGGCCAGCGCCTGGCACTGCGGCTGCCAGAGGGCCAGCACGGCCTCGGGGCGTTCCGGTCCGGCCAGCAGCCGTCTGGCCGCACCGGCCAGACCAGCTGGATCCGCCGCATCAGAGCAGAAGCGCAGCTCCTCGGGGAGATCGAGGCCCGCCCGGACCATGCCGGCCAGGGCCCCGGCGAAACGCTCGACCACCTGCGGGTGGCCATTGCGGGGATTGTGTCCGAACCAGGCGATGCGCCGATGTCCGCGGCCGACCAGCCACTCGGCGGCGGCCATGGCGCCGCGGAATCCGTCCTGCACTATCGTGTCGATCCCGGATCCCTGCGCCCAGGTCTCGACCAGCACCATGGGAACTCCGGCGCCGGACAGGGCCCTCAAGATCAGCGGGTCGTCCACGCTGACCAGCGCACCCCAGGCCTTGGCCGCGCGCAGTTGTTCGATAACGGAGTCGGCGTCCATCCCCTGCACTCCGATCGCCAGCAGCGCCCGGCCCCTGGTGGCTGCAGCCACCCGGATTTCCTCGACCAGGCCAACCACCAGTTCGTCCCACTGCCGGCGCTCGGCGGGCATGATCACAGCTAGCGGACAGCCGCGCTCCGGATCGTTGGCCCTGGCCAGCACGCGGTAGCCCTGGCGGGGCTCGGCGGCGATGAGGCCCTCGGACTCCAGCGCGCCCAGCGCACGGCAGACCGTGTCCATGGACAGTTCGTGGGTCGCGCAGAGCTCACGGACCGGCGGCAGATAGTCGCCGGCGGCGATCTTGCCGGATAGGATGGACTTGCGCATTCTCGAGAAGAGGTCCTGCGAAGTGCGCCCCTTCGCCACTCGCGCGCGTGTCATGCTCATGTATGGCCCTCTGTATGGCTGGTGTGTGGTACACCTGGTATGGTGCCGTGTTGGCGAAAAAGCTGCGTATTTCCCGCCAGCCGGAGGCACCAGGCATTCGGCATGGGATCCGGGAGGCGACGGGGAGGAGTTGCTTGACACGCCAACTTCCTCCCATATCCTGCCTGGAGATCCGAAAGGAGATTGGTCAATGCGGATGCATCTCAGAACGCTCCGGACGGGGCTGCCGGCGCTTATGATTACCCTGGCGGTCATCGCCGCCGCGGGCTGCGCGCTCAAGACCACCGCCCTCGGCGAGGGCGTCTGGGTGGCCTCGGACGACTCGCCGGCACCCAACTCGGGGATAGTCAGGACGCCATTCGGTCCGGTGCTGATCGACGGTCAGCCCGGCTCCGCGGCCGGCGCCGGACTGGCCGAGGCCGCCAGCAAGGTCACCGGGTACAAGGACGTGCCGTATCTGGTGCTCACCAGCCACCATGCCGACCACACGCTCGGCAATGAGGCCTTCATGCGCGCCGAGATCATCGCCGCGTCCGACGCCCGCACCGCGCTTCTCGAGAAATCCGAGGCCGAACGCAAGCTGCTTCGCGAGCGGCTGGGCATAGCCGGCACGAAGTATCCCGAACTGGTCCCCCCCACCGTGACCTTCGAGAAGGCCATGACCCTGTACGCCGGCTGGCCGAAGGACAAGGTGCGGGAAATCCGCCTCCTGGTCATGCCCGCCGGTGCCGCGCCCGGGAACCTGGTGGTCCTGCTGCCCAAGGAGAAGATCCTCTTCGCCGGGGACCTGGTGACCAACGAGGTCTTCCCCTACATGGGCGACGCCGATCTGGCGGAGTGGCTCAAGGCCCTCGACGAGATCGAGAAGCTCGACTTTGACCGTGTGGTTCCCGGGCACGGCGCGCCGGGTGGCAGGGAACTCGTGGCCGCCACCCGCAAGTTCCTGACCGGCCTGGCCGGAGCGGTCGCCGGCGCCAAGGCCTCCGGCCGGAAGCTGGAGGAGGTCCGGGCGGATTTCACCTTCGAACCCTGCCGGAAGTGGCCGGGCTGCAAGGAGCTCCTGCCGATCGCCCTCGACCGCCTGTGGGGCCAGAAGCTGCCCGAGGGCGTGGAGGTCCTGCCCGCCAAACCGGCGACGCCTGCGGAGAAACCGGCCCAGAAGCCGGCTCCCGCTCCGGCCCCCGTCGCGCCTCCGGCCACGGCTCCGCCTCCCGCTCCGGCCCAGGCCCCGGCACCGAAGCCGGCTCCGGCTCCCGCCGGCCCGGCCGCCAAGTGACCGCCCCGGCCCCGACCCCCGCGGAGCGCGCGGTCCTCGCTGCCGTCGAAGGGCTCGGCGAGGAGATGGCCGGAGAGCTCGCGGCCCTGGTGCGCATCTCCACCGTCAACCCCTACAGCGGCGACCCCGATCCGGCCGGCGAGGCCGCGGGGCAGCGCCACTTCGAGAAGCTCCTTCGCGCCGCCGGCGCCAGGACCGAACGCATCCCCGTGCCCGCCGACGTCTACGAGCGCGCCGGGATCCTCGGGCCCAGGGGCCGGAGCTTCGCCGGCCGCGACAACCTGATCGGGCGCTTCCGGTTCGGCTCCGGCAAGGGCCCGGCCGTCGTCCTCAACGGGCACATGGACACGATCGGCACGGCCGGCTTCGACGGCGACCCCTTCAGCGGCCGGCGCGAGGGCGACATCCTCCACGGCCGCGGCTCGGGCGACTGCAAGGGCGGGCTGATCGCCGGACTCCTCGCGCTCCGGGCGCTGGCCGCCTCCGGCGCGACCCTCGACGGCGAGGTGATCTTCGAGTCGGTGGTCGACGAGGAGTGCTCCGGCGCGGGCGCGGGCACCCTGGCCTGCTGTCTGGCCGGGGTCCGCGGCCGGGCCGCGGTCCTGCTCGACGGCACCGCCGGCCGTATCACCACCGGCTGCCAGGGCATCGCCACCATGGAGGTGACGGTGCGCGGCCGCGCCGGCCACGGCTCGTACGGCGGAGTCAATGCCGTCGACAAGCTGCTTGCCGTCAAGGCCGCCGTCGACCGCTTCGCGGCCGAGCGCGCCGCCTTGCACCCGGGCGTACCGGTCAACGTCGGCGTGCTCCAGGCCGGCTACGCCCCCTGGGTGGTGCCGGACCACGGGCTGCTCTCGGCCAACGTCAATTACGAGTACGCCGAGGCCGAGGAAAGCGAGCGCGCCGGCCGGGGCTTCTGCGGCGCGCTGCTCCGCGCACGCTTCGAGGCGATTCTGGCCGAGGTCGCCGCGGCCGACCCGTGGCTCCGCGAACACCCCCCGGAGCTGGTCTGGACCAAGGACGCCCCGCCCTGCCGCATGGCCGACGCCCCGGACGCCACGGCCGCTGACGAGCTGATGGCCGCCGCGCGCCGGGGCTTCGAGTCCGCCTGGAACCGGCCGGCCGAGGAGGGCATCCTCGGCGCCTGGTACGACGGCAGCCACCTGCTCCGGGTCGGGCGGATGCCCACCGTGGCGCTGGGTTGCTCCGAGCCGGGCATGGCTCACACCGCTGCGGAGTTCAACCGCATCTCCAACGTCAGGAAGGCCGCCGGGGCGGTGGCGCTGGCTGTCCTCAAGCTGCTGGGCAAGTGACCCCGGGCCGAACTCGCGACCCCTACTTCAGGGACTGAGCCCCCAGCGATGCGGCATCCACCCCCGCGGCCCGCAGGCTCCCCGCCGCCTGGAGTATCCCGCGCACGCCCCAGACCAGGTTGCGCCCGGGGTCGTAGACCAGGCCGAAATCCTCGGTCATCCCCAGCTTGCCGGCGCTGAAGAACTCCGCGCCGGGCATCTTCGCCCCCAGCCAGCGGTTCTTCTCGCAGTCGTAGAAGGGCACGAGCGCGCCACCGTTGCCCGGCAGCAGGAAGCCGATCATGACCAGGTCGTCTTTGGGGAGATAGGCCGACTCGCGCGCGAACCGTTCGCACCTGACGGCGGCCATGCCGTCGGGGCTGAGCCGCTTCACCTCGCCGCTCTTCAGGTCCGCGGACCAGACCTGACCGGCGGGCTCGCCGCCCTTGGCGGGCGTGGTGGTGAGCAGCAGCCGGTCGCGCTTGGAGTCGTAGGTGATGGTGGAGCCGTCGCAGACCGGCGCGGGCAGGGCCTCGCCAGAGGTTAGGATCTCCTTCCAGGTCTTGCCGCCCTCCAGCCGCCAGAGCCCGTTCTTTGTGCGGTTCTCCTTGGCCTGCGTCCAGCAGACCACGCCGCCGGGCGTGGTGACCAGGTAGTTGGTGTACTTGCTGACGCTGAAGGGCAGGTTCCCGAACTTCTCGGCGTACGGCCAGGTCCGCGCCGCCGGATCGTAGAAGAGCGTCATGCCCTCCTTGATGTACGCGACGCGCTTGATGGTCGGATCGTAGGCGTAGGCGTGGTAGTTGTGATTGCCCCAGGGGGCGCCGTTGAAGGCCCAGGGGCCTGGGCCATCGAGGGAGTAGTTGAACTCCAGCGCGAACTGCGGCCGACAGGCGATGCTCCAGCGGCCGGTCTTGATGTCGTAGTGGGCGACATCGTTGCCGAAATAGGCGCTGTGCCCACCGCCCATGTGGACGATCTGATCGCGGTCCGTGTCCAGCGTCACCGTGCTCCAGGCGCCGCCCTGGCGGTTCTCGATCAGACGCGGGGGCTTGAGCGCGGTCCAGGTGTTGGCAACGAGGCTCTTCAGGGCTGCCTCGCCCGCGGCCGGGTCGGCCGGCGGCAGATCCTTGGCGTACCAATCCGGGTCGAAGGCTCCGGTCCGGAGCTCCGCCGCACCGGGCTTGACGCCGTACTGGGCGGTGCCGGCGGCGTCGGGCTTGGAGGTGTCCGGGCGGCACAGCCAGGTGCTGCGCGCCGGGCCCTTCTCGTAGCTCTGCGGAGTGCCGCCGATGAAGACCACCGCATCGTCGCCGGAGGCCGCGGCGCAGGCGGCCTCGTTGGGGATCTGGGGCGGCCCGCCCTTCTCGAGGCGCTGGACCAGGGCCCACTCGTTCCTGCCGGCGTCGTAGGTCCAGACCTCGAAGGGCAGCGCCCGGTAGAGCATCGCGTAATAGTCGTTGGTCGTGCGGTAGGCCTTGCCGCCGATGAGCACGACCCTCCCGCTCTTGGGCAGGGCGAGCAGCGCGTGTCCGAAGCGCGGCGCGGGGCCGACCGCCGGCTTCTTCTCCTCCCAGGTCCGCGTGGCGCAGTCGTAGAGCCAGGTGTCGGCATGGACCCGATCCAGCCCGTCGCCGCCGAAGAGCACGATCTTCTTCGCCGCCGGGTCGAAGGCCATCGGGGAGAGCGCCCGCGGCGGCGGCTCGCTCTTGAGCTCGAGCTTCCGCCACTCGTTCTTCTCCGGGGAGTAGACCCAGGTGCCGGGCGAGCCGTTCTCGGTGGCCACGCCGCAGCCGCCGAATAGCAGGAGCTCCCGGTTCACCGGGTCGGCGCAGAGGGCCGACCAGCTGAGGCTGTCCATGTAGCTCTGAGCCTGCGGCATCGGGCCGACGGGCGCCTTCATGTCCTTCCAGGCCCGCTCATTAGGATCGTAGCAGAGCACCCGGCCGCAGATGAGCGCGTAGACCTTGCCGTCCCACGGCGCCAGCGCGTACTGGTACCACCAGGAGGTGTGATAGGTGTTCGGCCGGGCCAGCCCCTCCGCGTCCTCGAAGGAATACCAGGGCGTCTTGAACGGGACCTTCTTGACCGCGCCGGTCTCTCCGCCTCGTCCCTCGGCGGCCTTGGGCAGCTGGTTGCGCCACTTGCCGTCGGCCGGGTCGAAGCTCATCACGTCGTAGGGGCGCTCGCCCCTGTGCTGGGCACCCAGCACCCCGCCGAAGAGGACGAAGCGCTTCGCCTCCGGCGACCAGACCAGCCCCGGCGAGAAACCCGGCCCGAGTTCCTCGTCGGAGACCTTGGTCCACTCGCCGGCCGGTGATTCGGCGCCCGGACATGGACTGGCCGCCACGGTGGCGAAGAGGACCACGAGTGTCACCATTGTCGCGCGCATGGGACTCCTCCTGATTACGGTTTCGCCGCGTCGTTCGCGGCAGCGGGCTCGCGGTTGGGCAGAATCTTCTCGGCGAAGTCCCGGTCGATGGTCTTCTTCCCGTCCTTCTCGAAGGCGATGTGTCCGCCGACCCCGTCGGTCTTGTCGAAGAGCACGGTGTAGACGCCGCCGTTGGCAGTCAGCCTGAAGCCCACCTGTCCGTCCTTCTCCAGGTACTCCACCGGGGCCATCCGGGCCAGGGTCTTGCTGTCGCCCACCTGGATGACGTGCAGGAACAGATCCTCGTTGTTCCCGTTCCCCCTGGGACTGACCTCGGCGCGCCAGGCGCCCACGCCCCGGGCCAGGGTGGGATCGCCGTCCAGCGGGATCTGGCCGGAGGAGCCGACCTTCCAGACCATGTCGTAGTTCTTCCCGTCCACCCAGTACTCCTTGCCCGGACCGCCCACCAGCTCGATCCTGTGTTCGCGGGGCAGGAGCGTCTTGCAGAAGAGCTTGCCGTGGCACTCGTACTGGAAGTACTCCGGATCAGAGGGGCGCCCCCCGGGCGGTGGCCTCTTGAGCGTCTTGATCATCATGGCCAGGCTGTCGGGCTGGTATTTGCCGGGCTTGGTGCTGATCACGTTGTTGCGTTCGATCGTGACGACATCCCCGTCCACCTTGGGCTGGTTCGAAGCGTGGAGCAGCCACTTCTTCTGAAGCTCGGGCTTCAGCGCCACGACCCGGTCGAAGACCGCGAAGTAGTCCGGGCGGATGTACAGGAACGTGCGGGTCATGGTCTCCAGCCGCCGGGTGCGCTGCCTGGGGTCCGCCCCGCCGCTGAGCGCGCACTGGTAGGCCGCGGTCACGTCTCCGGCGGCGTACACGTATTCCTGGCAGGGCTCGTAGGCCAGCATGTCGCCGGTCTCGTATACCTCGCGCCGCTTGACCAGGTAGTCCTCCACGTCGGTGGGCGAGCCGTAATGCTCGGCGCAGACGGCGCGCTGCCCGCCGTCGTTGGGTACGAACTTGTCGGCCGGGTCGTAGACCGTGACCACGTTGTGGGCGATGGCCAGGGTGGAGTAGCTCCTTCCATGATTGGTCCCGCAGCTGTAGCAGCCGCTGTCCAGGGCCAGGTCCCCGTGCCGGTAGATGTAGAACATGCCGCTATCGCAGTGGGTGTGGTTGGTGTTGATGTCCCCGATCTTGAAGAGCGCGTAGGTGGCGTCCTCGGTCCAGTCGCTGCGCATGGCCGCCAGGCCCCAGCCCTCGAAGAACCGCTCCGGCGCAAGACCATCCCCGGGCGGCTTGAGCGCCTTGCCGCGCGGGTCGAACTCGTGCCCCACGCCGTACTCGGTGAACTTGAAGACCGGCCTCTGCGGCGGCTGCCCCCCGCGCAGGCAGTGCGCGAACCAGCGCATGTAGGGGTCGTCGTACCGTTCGGTGAAGACCTCCCCGTGCTTGTAGGGGGTGCCGGACGTCATCCCGCACTCGTCCCGGCTGTCGCCGAGAGGCGCCGTGCCCATGTGCGGCAGGGTCATGAAGATCGGCTGGTAGCCGAACGGCTTCATCCAGGCGTACTTCCTGTAGAGGTCCTCGCCCAGGAAGCTCGACCACAGTTCGAGGCCGCCGACGATCTGGCTCTGCAGGCTGTGCACGTAATGATAGCTGGGCAGGGAAAGGCCGCCGCCTTCCGGTCCCATGGCCACATGCCACATCGGCACGAAGACTTTGAAGAATCGCCGGTGGGCTGCCTTGAGCTGCTCGTCGTCGCCGGGCTCCCAGGCGACGATGGCCTCGGCCATCCCGGTCAGGCCGCACTGGTTCATGAACATCCCCTGGGTCGGGCAGACCTCGCTGTCCGGCCAGCCGAGATTGGCGGCGCGGCACTTCTTGAGCTGCGCCTGCCGCAGGTCCTCGGGCAGTTCGTCGTAGAGCCAGTCCAGGGCCCAGACCGGCCGCCAGCGCCCGGCGTTCCGGCCGGCCGGGGGCGTCTTCATCCAGGCGAGGATCTGGTCGAGGTGCTTCCGGTCCTTGGTGATCAGATACATCAGCAGCGGGTCGTCGGCCGGCTGATCCTTCGGGTTCTGCCGGTACCACTCCAGGACCTTCTCGGAGGGATAGGGCAGCCGGGGGTGCTTCTTCTTGACGGTGGGCGGCAGCTCGAACTTGTAGCCCAGGTAGTCCTGCTCGAGGATGTTCTTCGCCCATTCCGGTGCCGGGCGGGCGGGGCCCTTGCCGGGCTCCCCGGCAGCGGCGCACAGGCCGAACCCGACTGCCGCGCTGACGGCCAGGATCGCTCTCATCGGCATGTTCCTCCCCCGCGGAACTACTTGATGTCGCAGCCGGCTTCGGCTGCGTAGCCCAGCTTCACCCGGAGCACCCGCTTGTTGAACGCGTCGGCCACGTAGGCGTTCCGGTCGGTCACCGCCACGCCCATGATCCAGGCGAAGGCGATTTCCGGTTGGGCGAACGGGCTGACCAAGTCTTTGGGATCGCCCTCCCTCCGCGGACGCAGGAGTTTGGTGGCCGGATCCGGCACGTAGCTGTCCGGTCCGCAGAAATCCTGGTTGCCGTAGGCACCGAAGGAGATTATCTCGTTGCCGTTCGTGTCCAGGACGCCCACCCGGAAGCGGCCCAGGTCCGGCGCGAAGACCCGGCCGAAGTCGTCCACGTCGAAGTCCGTGCCGGTGCAGCGGCAGCGCTCGGTGCCGCCGGAGGGGGAGTATGTCGGGGAGAAGCCCGGCCTCATCCAGTGCGCCCCCTGGAGCTCGATGCCCTCCGGGCAGTGGTCGCCGATGGCCTTCTCCCTCTTCATGGTCGCCGGCAGTTTCTTGTCCAGAGCGTCCTCCTTGTCGAAGTTCCAGACCAGCTTGCCGCCAGGCCCTGAGCTTGCCGAAGGGCTGTCGGCGCCGCCGATGCGCACCCAGTCGATGCTGAAGGCGCCCTTCTTCCCGTTGCTGGGGGTCAGGGTTATCCAATGGATCCTCCCCTTCCAGTTCTTCTCGTCCGACAGGTCAAAGGTGTACTCGGTGAAGTCGCTGTCGGGCTTGATCTCGACGGTCTTGCGATGCTGCCCGAGGCTGCCGTCGCACGCCGACTGCGAATACCAGTTCGCCGAATACCCGAGCGTGGCCTGGTTGCCGTCGGTGGCGTTCTTGAGGCGCAGGGTGATCCTGTTCTGGGAGGAGGCGTCGAGGTTAAGCGCCGGGAACAACAGCCAGGTGGGATACTGGGGATTGCCCAGCGTCCCCGTCAGGGCGCCGCCGGCCGTGCGCAGGTCCGCCGCCGTGCCGCGCCAGCCTTCGTAGTCGAGCTGGTTGGGCCCGCCCTGGGCTGCGCCCATCCACATCGCTCCGCCCTCTGGGCCGAACTTGATGATGCTCCCGTACATCCAGTTGTACACGGACGCGGTCGGGCGGCCGGGCTCCGCCGGCCCGAAGTACTCGTCCTTCGGGTCCGGGTTCGGCACGACGCGGCCGCCGAACTCCGCCGGGAAGGGCTGGCCGGCCGGTTTGGCAATGTCCATGATGTAGATGTTGCCACGGGCGTCCGTCCGGGGACCGTATCCCGCGTCGCTGAGCGCCCAAACGACCGTCCGCTTGTAGTTGCCATCCGGGTCGTAGACCTGCACGCACTTCTGCCCGTGGTACTTCAGCCCGTCCTTGCGCACGTAGATGTCGCCCCTGCGGTCCACCCAGAAACCGCCCTCCCACCAGGTGGTGCCGGTGGCGCCGGCCGGCAATCGTCCTTGCAGGTAAGGGAGGCCGGCGGTCGCCGGGAATGGCAGCGGCTTGCCGTCGGCGCTGTAGCGGATCAGGCCCGCCTCGTGATCCACGCTGTAGATCCTGCCGTTGCGGTCCAGTCGGGGGTTCCGGGCCATGCCGGCCCCAACGCTGCCCCGGCCGCCGTCGCCGAGGACGCGGACCTTGCCGGTTTCCTCGTTCAGGATGTGCAGCCGCCCCTCCCGCAGGCAGGCGACTTCCCGGCGGGAGGGATCGGCGGCCGGCCGCCGGAGCAGTGGCGCGCCCCCGCATGGAGTCGGGGCGGCGTCGCTGAACGCGGTCCCCCGGTCCTCGCAGCGCACCAGGAGCTGCGCCCCGCCGGCCTGGCGGGCGGCGTCCGTGTTCGTCACCAGGCCGGCCCACAGCACGGCCGGCTCGGCCGACCCGTCCAGGGCGAAGCACAGACTGCTCCCCCCATGGTAGTCCCTCTGCACCCTCTTGAGTGCGCCGGAGAGAAAACCGGAAAGGTCAACCCGCGCCTGCTCCTTGGGATCGTTCCACGCGGCCTGCCCTGAGCCTGTCGAAAGGGCGAACTTGATGACGTTCGTCTGCTTGCTGCATACGTAAACGGCGCCGCTCTTCGGGTGAACCGCCACCCAGGAGGGCCGCTCGACCGGGAACGAACCGGCCAGGGACTTATCCTTCTCGTTGAGCACCACCACGCGGTTGTTGCCGAAGTCCGCGACCAGCAGGTGCCCCTTGCCGTCCACGGCCAGTCCGCGCGGATCGCTGAGGTGGGCGTTGTCGCTGCCCGCCTTGTCCGGGTCGCCGAAGAAGAGCTCGGCCGGGCCGCGATCGGGAAGCTTGGCCCGGTACACGGCAGGCCACGCGCCGGCGGGCTTGGCATCCTGCGCCGGGGCGCCCAGGCCGGTCAGATAGACCGCTCCGCCATCGGAGGCCGGGGCCAAGCTGGGATAGGAGGATCTCCAGAGCGCCTTGGCCAGCTCCGGCCCGGCGTAGGTGGCGGCGGGCAGGCCGCCGTCGCCGTCGAGCATGGCCAAGGTAGGCACGGCGGCATGGGGCCGGGGATCGCTGGTCCGGCCCGCCAGGACGATGCGCCCATCGGGCATCACCGCGGGCTGGTGGGCCACCTCCTGCTGCGGATAGAAGCTCAATCCGTGCGGGGAGAATACGAGCGGGTTGACCGCGCCGAAGGAGTTGACGAAGGCGCCGAGCCCCTTCACCCGCTCGATGGGCAGGGTCGGGGGGAAGGGCTTGATGGTCTTCTCGTAGGATCCGTCGCGCCGCAGGACCAGCACCCTTGAGCCGTTCCTGAACAGCCAGGCGTCGCAGCCATCCAGGACGTAGAGCCTCCCGTCCGGGCCGCAGGCCAGGCCCATGACGCGCTCGATGCGGTTGGGTCCGGCCCTGTCCGGATCGGCGAAGGCCGCGCCGCCCCAGCTGGCCCTGAGCCCCAGGCCCACGCGCACCCTGAACGGCCCACCGGGTCCGCCCAGGACGGCCTGGCCGTCGTCGTCCTTGCCGTCCCACTCGATGGACTGTTCAAGCGAGTCGGCCTTGAGAGGCTCAGGAGCGTTCTTGCCGAGGACGCCAGCCGCCAGGTGCCGGACGATCCTGCCCTGGCCGTTCTCCACGTACACGGCCACGTCGGCCTCGCGGTCCGCCGCGAATTCGACCCTGACCTTGTCGCCGGCCATGGCCGCGGTCGGCTTCCTGGCGAAAGCGGGAGGCGTCGCCGGCTCGGCGGACAACGCTGCGGCGGTCAGCATCAGGAGCAGCGGCAGGATCTGGGCAGCTTTCATCTCACCTTCCTCCTACTTCGCGCCCTTGCTGGCCGCCGGCTTCTTGATGCCCAGCTCCAGCTTCCATCCCGGATTCTGTCCCTCGCCGGCATAGGCGCCGTGGAAGGGCTTCTCGCGCCTGACCCCGTTGAAGTCCAGGTCCCAGCCGGAGAACTCCCTGACGCCGGACCAGTCGAGATCCTTGGCGATGGCCAGCTTCCCCGCCTTGGGGAAGAGGTCCAGCTCGCCGATCTTCGCGAAGGGCGCGTTCAGCGACGCGTCGGCGTCCTGGTACGCGCCGGTCAGGTTGTCGGTGGCCTTGACGTTGGCGGAGAGCGCCAGCGGCTTGCCGGCGAAGACCGCGTTGCCGAATACGTGGAGGTCCCTGTCCTCCGAGCCGCCGACGTGAATGCCCGTCCCCTTGCAGACCACGGTGTTGTTGAAGACCCACAGCTTGCGGATCTTGCCGTTGACGTGCTGCTGGAAGTTGATCGCGTCGGTGCTGCCCAGCTCGTTGACAAACAGGTTGTTGTAGAGGGCGATGTTGCCGGCGCCCTGGAAGAGCGCGTCGTTCATGTTGTTCTGATAGAAGACGTTGCCGTAGATCAGGTACATGTCGCTAGAGCCGCGGCCGGAGGCGGGGACGGGATTGATGTTCAGGCACGGCCGGCCTCCCGGGCTGCTCAGCTCCCCGAAGCCGGCGTTCCTGGTCTTGACGAAGACGTTATTGCGGATGATGTTCGGCCCCTCGGGCATGTCCTCGGGGCGGGTGAGCTGCGGCTTGAACTGGGCGCAGTAGCCAGTCGGGTCCTCGATCAGGTTGTTCTCCACCACCAGCCGCGCGAAGGGGTCCTTGCCCTGCCACTGACCGATGTACATGCCGGTGCGGGTCTCGCGGATGGTGCACCCCCGCACGGCGCAGTCCCAGTAGCGGCCCATGGCCATCTCCACGCCGATGGTGGTCGAGACGATGGTCAGGTTCTCCAGGGCGATGTGGTGCCCGCCGCCCTTGAGGCGTATGGCGATGGGGTCGTCGAGCTTGAGCCCGTCGATCTTGACGCTGCGCAGAGTCACGTGGCTGCACGCGCTGATCTCGACCGTGTTGCGGCCGGCCATCGCGGTGAAGACCGCCGGCGCGCCGCCCTCCGGTCCAGTGACGACTATGGGCTTCCCCTCCTCGCCGTTGAGCTCCTTGAGCCGCAGCTGGTCCTTGTACTGGCCGGCGGCCAGCTTCAGCGTGTCGCCGGGCTTCAGCCTGGGAATCAGCTCCCGGTAGTTGCCGGGATTGGCCTCGAGCGTCTCCGCCCGGGCGACCCCGGCGGCCAGCAGGACGAAGCCGAGGACTGCGCCCCAGGCCGCATTTCCGCGCAAGTGCATCATGCTTGTACTCTTCCCTTACGCTTCCGACTGCCCGGGCCGGTTTGCCTCCGCCGGCGGGAACACCGCCCCGCTGGACTGCCCGACAACCAGCTCCGTCGGAACCGTCACCAGGCCACCGGGCTCGGCCTTGCCGTCAGCGATCTCGGTCAGCCGCTCAACCGCCACCCGGCCCAACCGACCGCCTTCGGCGCGCACGGCGGTCAGCTCCGGCGGCACGTCGTCGCGGTCGAAGGCCACCAAAGAGAGATCCCGGCCGACCGCCATGCCGCGCAGTTCGGCCGCGCGCCAGACGCCCCAGGCGCGAAGCCGGTCGAAGGCCAGTATGGCGGTCGGGGGATTGTCCAGCCCCAGAAGCTGCTCCGCGGCCAGGCGGCTGCTCTGCAGCGAATAGGCCGAAGGGACCACCAGCCTCTCGTCCACTGGGATGCCAGCCTCTTCCAGAGCAAGCCGGTAACCGCGATAGCGCCACGGGTTGTACTCCCGCCGGCTGATCTCCACATAGCCTATCCGGCGGTGGCCGAGCGCGAGCAGGTGGTTGACCGCCTGCCGGGCGCCACCCTCGGCATCGTCGGTCACGCCGGTGACGCGCAGGTCCTCGAACCAGTGGTCAGCCAGCACGACCGCTCCTCCCCAGTTGCGGGTCAGCTCCGCGACCAGCTCCCGGTCCAGGCACGAGACCAGCAGCACTCCGTCAATCCCGCCGCCTGCAAGCTCTTCAAAGAGCCGCCGGCGGCTGTCCGGCGTGGTCAGATCGATGAATGCCGGCTGCCATTCCTGCGCCGTGGCCTGCGAACTCAACCCGGCGATCAGGCCCCCGTCAGCGATCGAGGAAAGTCCAACAGCCATCCTGCGAAGGCGCCGGCCGCTGGCCCGGACAGCCTTGGGAAGAACAAACACCCCCCGGCTGGCTTCCCGAACGACAATGCCGCGCTGTTCCAGCATCTCAAGGCCGCGGCGCAGGGTCTTCCGGCTGACCCTCAGCAGCGAACAGAGCTCCCTCTCGGGCGAAAGGTATTTACCCCATAGCCCTTCAGCGTCGATAGTCTCGCACAGCTTGTCATGGACGTCCCTATACAGCAGACGCCTTTCTATCGCTATGCCTTTGATTGTCAATGTCTTGTCCTCCATCATGCGGTTTCCTGTGGTATTCCCAGGATACCGCTAGAGACCATACACCGAACTCAGCCACATGTCTCTGGAAAACTGAGGAAATCCGCCGCGAACCACTGCAAATCATGTGGCGCCGGGTCGCCCGGCGGTGATATCATGAGTGATGGATGATGAAGGACACGGCCTTGACGGGTCCTGGACGGGCGCTGATGACCGACCGTGAGCTTCTTGCCGAATACACCCTCAAGGATAGCCAGCAGGCCTTCGCCGCGCTGGTCGACCGGCACGCGGGGCGCGTCTACTCGACCTGTCTGCGCCTGCTCGGCGAAGCGCATTCCGCCGAGGACGCCGCCCAGGCGACCTTCCTGGTGCTGGCCCGCAAGGCGCGCGGCCTGCCGCCTTCCACGGTCCTGGCCGGCTGGCTCTACACGGTGGCCCGCAGCGTGGCGCTGAACCTCCGCCGCGAGACAGCCCGGCGCGTCCGGAGAGAGAGGGAGGCGGCTGGCATGCGCAGTCCTGAGACCGTTTCCGCAGAAGGTTCGTGGGCCCTGGTCCGGCCGCAGCTGGATGCGGCCCTGGCCGCGCTGCCGGAGGCGCAGCGCGAGGTGCTGCTGCTGCGCTGCTGTTACGGCCGCTCGGAGGCCGAGGCCGCCGCGGAACTGGGCTGGGGCCGCAGCCGGGTCTCCATGACTCTGTCCAGAGCCCTGGAGCGGATGCGCGGACTCCTGGCGCGACGTGGCGTCACCGTTCCGGCAACGGCGCTGTTCGGCATGCTTGCGACTGGGGCCGGTGCGGCGGAGGCGCCGGCCGCATTGCTGGCAACGCTCAAGGGCCTGGGGGCCGGCGCGGCATCGGCCTCGGCGGTTTCATTGGCGGAGGGCACCATGAAGGCGATGGTCATGGCCAAGATCAAACTGGTTGCCGCGATTGTGGCGGCGGTCGCGGCGGCCGGCAGCGGCGGACTCCTGGCGGCGCAGCTGGCCGCGGGTGAGCCGGCGGCGCCCGCGCCGCGAGCAACCGCTCCGGCCGCTCCGGCCGGTCCGGCGGCTCCGGCGCCGGCCTCCAACCAGTGGGTCAAGCTCGAGAAGGCCGACTGCGGCCGGGGCGACGCGCCGCTCGTCTACGAGCCGGGGCTCGGGCGCTTCATGGCCCTGGGCGGCAGCATCGGTTCCTCGTACTACCCCAAGCCCCATCCCTTCGACGAGCTGGCCCTGGACCTGGCTGCCGGTCAGTGGGAGAACTGGCTGCCTCCGGGCAAGGCCTGGGGCCCGCAGTTCGGCGACTGCAAGGCCCCCGCCTGGAAGAGCGAGAGCTGGGGGCTCACCGACGCGGAGGGCAACTGCCGGCCCAATGTGACCAGGTACACGGGCGTCAAGTACGGCAACCAGTACGCGCTCGACCCGGATTCCAAGCGGGTCTTCTTCTACGTCATGGGCAGCACCTTCAGCTACGACCCGGCGGCGCGGGTCTGGAAGGACCTGGCCCCGGCCAGCCATCCCGGCGGGGTCGGCGGGACGCTCTACTGGGGCTCGATGTGCTACATGCCGAACATCCGGAAGGTCGTGCTCTTCGGCGGCGCCAATGTCCAGACCGAGCGCGGCGATCCCGGCACCTGGACCTACGACCCGGCCGCCAACGTCTGGGAGGCGCTCAAGCCCGACCGGCAGCCGCCCCAGCGGGCGCTCTCGCCGCTGGTCTACGACCCGGTCAGCGGGCGGGCCGTGCTCTTCGGCGGCGACGCGCTCAACGCTCTGCTGGCCGACACCTGGACCTTCGACGGGCGGAAGTGGGAGGAGCGGAAGCCGGCCCTGTCCCCGTCGCCGCGCGGCGGCCACGCGCTGGTCTGGCTGCCCGTCGCCAAGAAGGTTCTGCTCCTGGGCGGCTGGGGCTATGACTCCGGCGTCGGCTACTATCCGGCCCTGTATCGCTACCGACCGCTCGAGGCCTGGACCTATGACACCGCCGCGGACCGGTGGGAGTTCATCGCCTCCTGGGATAAGAACGCCCCGCCGAGCGGCGCCGACCTCGCCCGCGGCGGCGCCATCCGGGCGGCGGCCGGGGCGGATGACTCGGTGCTGGTGCTTTCCGCCAACACGTGGCTGTGCCGCCTGGATGTCTCCCGGCCCGACGCCGCCGGCGCGGAGAGGCTCGGCGCCAAGCCCGGCGCGGTCGAGCGCCGCAAGGAGACCTACGACCCGGAGTGGTACAAGGGCGCCCCGGCGGCCGATCCCGCCAAGGTCGAGGCCGAGCTGAAGGCGCTGCCGGCCAACACCTGGACCGCCCGGCCGGCTCCCCGGCAGCCCCAGATGGGCGCCGGCTGGGGCACCGCGATCTACTCGCCGGAGCGGGACCTGATCATGCGCTTCTCCGGCGGGCACTGCTACTACAGCGGAACGGCGCCCCAGGTCTACGATGTCAAGACCGGCCGCTGGTCCATACCCTTCGCCCCGGAGATGCCGCTCGACTTCTGCACCACCAACGAGCAGGTGCTCAACGGGAACTTCTCCCCCGGCGAGTGGAGCCTGACGGGGAGCCCCTGGATCAGCGGGCACACCTACAAGACCACCGGCTACGAACCGGAGACCAAGACGCTGATCTATGCGGCCAAGGCCTTCACGTACTTCTTCGATCCGGCCGCCGGGAGGTGGTCCCGGAACGACAAGCCCAGCCCATTCCTCCCGAACATGTACGTCACCACGCTCTGCGGCACACCCCAGGGCGTGATGGCCTGGGCAGAGAGGGCGCGCTACGAGACCGGCCTCTTTCTGCTGGACCCCAAGGCCCGGACCTGGAGCCCCGTGGGCGTGAAGGGCAAGCTCCCGGCGGTCAGCGCGGACTGTCACGGGATGGTCTGGGACACCAAGCGTGCCCGGCTGCTGCTCTTCTCCTCGGCCGACAAGGAGCACGGCGGCGACGTCATGGCCTGCGACCCGAAGACCGGCGAGGTGAAGTGGCTGGAGGCCGCCGGCCGGGAGAAGGCCAGGGTCAACGCCCGCGAGGCCACCTACCTGGCCGACTGCGACATGGTCATGCTCGGCGGGCAGGCCACGGGCGAGGGCGGCAAGCTGCTGTCGCTGGTCTACGACTGCGAGAAGAACGCGTGGCTAGGCGCGGAACTGGCCGGCGCCAATCCGATCGGCAAGGGGGCCTTCAACGTGGACCTGGGGCTGATGTACGACCCCAACCGCAAGCTGGTCTGGGCGGTGAACTGCTACAACCAGGTCCACGTGCTCCGGTTCGACCCCAAGACCGCCGGGTTGCAGGAGATCAAGTAGACCTCCGCCGCCCGGGGGTTGCGCGGCTCCGCCGCGGGCCATATCATCCCCTCCAGGTCAGCGCGGAGGGGCGCATCCCATGAGAGCGATCCTGGCGAGCATGAACGAGATCGGCGCGGCGGCCCTGCCAGCGCTGGTCGAGCACCTCGAGGTGGTGGGGCTCTTCACGCCCCGCGAGCGCGGCAAGCTCTACATGGACGTGCACGATTTCACGGCGCTGGCCGCGCGGCTCAAGGTGCCCGTCTTCAGGATCGACGACATCAACTCCAAGGAGACCGAGGCGCAGATCCGTTCGCTCCGGCCGGACGTGGGCTTTTCGCTGGGCTGGAAGCAGATCATCAAGGAGCGGATCTTCACCATCCCGCCGGCCGGATGGATCGGCGGGCACCCCGCGCGGCTGCTCATGCCGGGGGAGAGCCCCGACCCGGCGGTGCTCTCCGCGGCCGGCAACGAACCCATGAACTACGCCATCCTCGGCGGCTACCGCCGGACGGGCATGACCCTGATGTGGGTGAAGAGCAAGATCGATGCCGGCGAGATCTTCGCCCGCGGCGACGTGGACATCGACGTCGAGCACGAGACCGTCCGGGAGCTACTCGGCAAGATCGCCCGGAAGACCGCCGAACTGCTCCGCGAAAACCTCCCGGCGCTGGTGGCCGGAAGGCCGCCGCGCACACCGCAGCAGCTGGAGGAGAACCAGCCCTACATGAAGCCGATCAGGGCCGACGACAACCGCATCGACCCGGCCGCCCCGGCCGAACAGACCTACCGGCTGATCCGCAGCTGCATCTATCCATACCCCAACGCCTTCATCGATTTCCACGGCACGCGCATCTACGTGGAGCGGGCCAGGCTCGACAACGGCGTCTTCACGGAGCTGAAAGTCCGGGTCGGCGGATCGCCGTACGCGACGGGGAATGTGGGATGATGAATTATGAATGCTGAAAGGGCTCCGAGGCCGGTCTTCCGGCTCACGTTTCATCATTCATAATTCATCATTCTGCATTCTGCCTTTCTTGCCCCAGGCCATCGACTATCCCCTCGCCCACCGCCCCTCCGACGGCGACTTGCCGAAGTGCCGGCGGAAGGCGCGGGAGAAGGCGAAGGGATCCTCGAAGCCGAGCTCGAAGGCCACCTCCTTGACGGCCAGCGAGGTGCTGGCCAGGAGCATCGCCGCCCGCTCCATCCGGCAACGCAGGAAGGCCTTCGCCGGCGTCACGCCCAGGAGCCGCCGGCACTTGTGGGACAGCGAGCTTTCGCTCACGCCCATCAGCCGCGCCATCCCCGGCAGGTCGAGCGGCCGCGAGAGGTTCGCCCGGAAGACGCGCTGGAGCTGCGCCGGGAACGCCCGGCTGCTGGAGAGGTCCAGGAAGGCCTCGGAGACCGCCTCGCGGGGCAGCGCCCGCACCAGCCGCCAGAAGAAGGTGAGCAGCAGCGCGTCCTGGACGTGCGCGGTGAGTTCGTCGGGCGCCTGCGACTCGTCGAGGATCTGGCGCACCAGCGGCCAGGCGCGGCGCTCGTCCATCCGGAAGATCTGCATGGCCGGGGTCACCCCCGGGGCGAAGAGCCCGGGCCGGGCCGGGTCGCCCTCCAGCCCGGAGGACAGCTCGAAGTTCACCGCGAAGTAGACCAGCGGCGGCTGGCAGAAGTCCCGGTGCGTGTCCCCGGGCTTGGCCACCAGGCCCTGCCCGCGGGTCAGCCGAAAGGACTGGCCGCCGAGCTCCGCGCGATAGACCCCGCGGCGGACCACGATGACCTCGTAGCCGTCGTGGCGGTGCGGGCGGAACTCGTGCTCGCCGCGGCTCTCGACCAGCGAGATGCTGCCGAAGACCGGGAACACTCCGCGGACGTTGGCCCGGCCGCGGGCCCGGTCCGTCCGGGTGGTGCGGATGCCCTCCGCGGAGGGCGGGGCGGGGCGGCCGGCCTGGCCGGCGTGGGCGGGCATCGGGCTGCTAGTTCTCCGGAGGCTCCTCCGGCGGGGGCTCGCCGAAGAGGCTCTTGCCCGGAGCAGCCTTGGCGCCGCCATCCGGGACCTCGGGCTTGGCCGGCACGGAGGGATCCTTGACCTTGCCGCCGGCCTCGGGCGCGGCGGGCTTCTCGGCCGGTGTCCCGGGCGTCGCCGGCGGCGGAGGAGGCGGTGGCGGCCGGCGGAGTCGGCCCTGGCCCTGACCGGGGCCCGGACGCCCTTCCGGGCGGGCGCCGGCCGGACCCGGCGCGGGATGGGCGGCCAGGTCGACCGCGGCGCCGTCGATGAAGATGGCTCCCGGCTTGCCGCCGGAGAAGAGCAGCACGGCCAGCTGTTTGGCCTCCTCGCGCTTCCACAGCGACGCGGAATAGGCCCACTTGGAGCTGGCCGTCTTGTAGCCGGTGCCGGCCAGGTCGAAGGAGAGCTCCTTCCAGGCCCGCGGCTCGACGTCCTGCGGCTGGCTCTCGTAGTAGACCCAGGAGTCGGCGAACCAGAAGGCCACGGCGATGCGTACGGGGACCGCGCCGGTGTTGTAGACGGCCAGGCGCATCGAACCCTTGTCGGCCAGGGACATGTCCCGGGTGAGCAGCAGGGTGCTCTTGCCCTTCTCGCCGCCGGCGGTGGCCAGGTGCATCATGGCGTTGCCGCCCCGGCCGATCTCCACCCGGCGGCAGGTGCCCGGGTCCTCCCAGTCGGCCAGCTTCCAGCCCTGGGCGGCCTCCAGGCCCTCGGCGGCGGCGGCCGGGCTGGGCGGCAGCATGCCGACCTCGGTGGCGATCCGCCGGGCGTCCTCCTGGAGCTTGGCATCCACCGGGGCGGTGGAGGGCACCGGGACGGGGGCCGTCCCCTTGACCGGCTCGCCGAGCTTGCCGACGCCCGCCGGGGCCGGCGCCTCGGAGCCGCCGCCGGAGGGGCCGCAGCCCGTGACGACCAGGGCCAGCCCCACGGCCGGCAGAACCAGAATCCGCAGCGTCGCGCGCATCGCACTTCTCCTAAAACTCAAACGGGCCGGAGCCGACGGGACGAACGCATATGGAACCCGCGGCCGCGGATGGCGGTCACCCGAGGGAGGGGGCGCCCTGGCTCGGCCCGCCCTCCGGCACAAGTTCGATCAGCGTGACCTCCGGACGGCAGAGGAAGCGGATCCGCGGCGCGGCCCCGCCCTCCATGCCCAGGCCCCGGTTGACGTAGAGCCAGCCACGGTCGAGCCTGTGCGGGCCGGCGTCCCAGTGGCGGCCCAGGCGGTCGAGGCGGACGAGCTCTCCGAGCAGCGGCAGCCGGATCTGCCCGCCGTGGGTGTCCCCGGCCAGGCCCAGCCCGGCGCCGGCCTCGACGCCCAGCGCGGCCACCTCCGGGTAATGGTGCACGAAGACCGCCGGCCGCCCCGCGGGCACCCCGGCGAGGGCCCGGCGCGCCAGCCGGAGATAGCCCTCGCGGTCGAACCGCCCCCGACCCGGGACGCCGAAGCCGGCCAGCCAGACCTCCGAGCCTCCGGCGCGGACCGGCACCGCCTGGCCGTCGAGCACCCCGACCCCCGTGCCGCCGTAGAGGTCCAGCCCCGCGAAGAACCAGACGTCCCAGTTGCCGCGCACGGCGTACGTCGGGGCGATCGCCGCCAGACTGGTCATGAGCTCCCGGAAGTGGGGGAGGCCGCCGGGGCTGTTGAGGGCGTCTCCGGCGAAGACGATGAGGTCGGGCCGGAGCCCGGCGACGATCTCCGGCAGGCGCGGCTCCAGCCGGGCCTCGGGGTCGGAGTGGGTGTCGGAGATCAGCACCAGGCGCACCGGCCGGGCGGCGGACAGTCCCGCGGTCGGCACCGCGACCTGCCGCACGGCCGGCCAGTCGGGCTCGACCAGCCGGGCATAGATGGCGCAGAGCAGCCCGGCTCCGGCCAGCGCCAGGACCGCGGCCCGGACGGCGCGGGCCAGCCGCGCCGCCGTCCCCGCGGAGGCGCCGCGAGCCGCCAGGCCTGGAACCTCCGGGGAGGGGCTCTTGCGCCGGAACCGCCGGAGCGCCGCCCGGAGCAGGATGACTCCCGCCGCCAGGTACAGCCCGAAGGCCAGGGCGGCCGCCAGCATGGCGCGCGAAGTGTCGACCAAGCGTCCCCGCCCTCCCATCCCGTCCCGTCGAGCCGCCTGCGGGATTATAGCCGGCGGAGGCATTTCAGAAACCGGCGAGAACCGCCGGGGGTGTTTCTTGACAGCCCCGCGGTGTGACGCATAATGCCTTCGTAACACCGAAGGAGGCATCCATGGGCAGGGTCTCGCGGGCCAGCATCTCGCTCGAGCCGGAGCTCTTCGAGCAGTTCGACGCCTTCGCCGCCACGAGCGGCTACGCCACCCGCTCGGAGGCGGTCAAGGCCCTGATGCGCTCCGCGCTCGTGCAGCAGGAGTGGCAGGGCGGCCGGGACGTGGCCGGGGCCATCGTCATGGTCTACGACCACCACCGGGGCTCGATCGTCAAGAAGCTCACGGACGTGCAGCACGACTTCGGGGAGCTGATCGTCTGCAGCCAGCACGTGCACCTCGACCACCACCACTGCATGGAGGTGGTGGTGGTGCGCGGCGCGGCGGCCCGGATCCGCCAGCTCCTGGCCGGACTCAAGGCGGTCAAGGGTGTCAAGCACAGCGCGCTGATGACCGCGACCACGGGCGAGGGTGTCAGATGATTCCGGCCATGGCCCCGCAAGCCGCTCCGCGGAGGAGGTAGCCGCCCGTGCACATGTCCGACGCCCTGGTCTCCCCGGGGGTGGGCGGCGCCATGTGGGCGGCCTCGGCCGGGCTGGCCGCCTGGTCGGCCCGCAGGCTGCGGGAGGAGATGACCGACGCCAGGGTGCAGCTGATGGGGGTCCTCGGCGCCTTCGTCTTCGCCGCACAGATGGTCAACTTCGCCATCCCGGGGACGGGCTCGAGCGGCCACCTGGCCGGCGGGCTGCTGCTGGCCATCCTGCTCGGACCCCACGCCGCCTTCCTGGCGATGTTCTCGATCCTGACGGTGCAGGCCCTCTTCTTCGCCGACGGCGGGCTGCTGGCCCTGGGCTGCAACGCCTTCAACCTCGGCTTCTGGCCGTGCTTCGTGGTCTATCCGCTGGTCTTCAGGAGGATGGTGGGCGACAAGCCGGGCCGCGGGCGGCTGACCTTCGCTGCCGTGCTGGCCGGCGCCATCGGCCTGCAGCTGGGGGCCTTCGGCGTCGTGCTCCAGACGCTCTTCTCCGGAATCTCCGAGCTGCCCTTCGGGACCTTCGCGCTGCTCATGCAGCCCATCCATCTGGCCATCGGCATCGTCGAGGGCCTGGTGACCGCGGCGCTGCTGGCCTTCGTGTGGAAGGCCCGGCCGGAGCTGGTCCTGCCCTCGGCGACCGGCCCGGTGGCGCGTCCCACTTCGATGCGGCCGGTGCTCGTGGCGTTCGCGGCGCTGGCCCTGGTCACCGGCGGGCTCTTCTCCTGGTTCGCCTCGACCCGGCCGGACGGCCTGGAGTGGTCCTCGGCCGGGACCTGCGGCAGGGAGGAGCCGGCCGTCCTCCAGGATCGCTGGCACCGTCTCTGCGCCGGGATCCAGGAGTGGACGGCCTTCCTTCCAGGATATGATTTCAAGTCCTCCACAACCGACGGCGAGCCTGTCGCGGCGGCGGCCGCCGGCACCCCGGAAGCAGCCAGGGAGCCCGAGGAGTCCGGTGCGCCCCATCCGGCGGTCAGTTCCGGCACCTCGCTGTCGGGGGTGGTCGGGGGAGCCATCGTCCTCGCACTGATCGCCATGGTCGGTCTCGGCCTGCGCCTCCGGGGACGGGCGGAGCAGGCCGGGGGATAGATGCCCCGGATCGACGCCGCCCTGCGCGAGATCGGCGCGCTCGACGCGCTGGCCGCCCAGGACACGCCGGTGCACCGGCTCGACCCGCGCGTCAAGCTGCTGGCCACGGCCGGTTTCGTCCTGGCGGTCGCCTCCTCGCCCCTGCGCGAGTTCGCCGAACTGGCGCCCCTGGCGCTCTTCCCGGTGGCCATGCTCGCCGCCGGCCGGGTGCCGTTCCGGCTGGTCGGCCGCAGCCTGCTCCTGGCCTCGCCGTTCGCGGTGATGGTCGGAGTCTTCAACCCCCTGTTCGACCGGGAGGTCGTGGCGCACTGGGGCCCGCTGGCCGTCACCGGCGGGTGGCTGTCCTTCCTCTCCATCCTGGCCAGGTTCGCACTGACCGCCGGGGCGGCGCTGACGCTGCTGGCCACGACCGGATACGTGGGCGTCGGCTCCGGGCTCGGACGGCTCGGTGCGCCCCGGGCGCTGGTCACCCAGTTCCTGCTGCTCTACCGCTACATCTTCGTCCTGGCCGACGAGGGGGCGCGGGCGGTGCGCGCACACGCGCTGCGTTCCGCCTCCGGCCGGCCGGCGACGGTGCGCGTGTGGGGCTCGCTCGCCGGACACCTGCTGCTGCGCGCCCACGACCGCGGCCTGCGGGTGCACGCGGCCATGCTCTCGCGCGGGTTCGACGGCTCGATGCCCGCGCTGCGGCCGCTGCGCTGGGGCCGGGCCGACTCCGTCTTCCTCGCCGCCTGCCTGGCCTTCTTCGCCCTCGCGCGGTTCGGGCACCTGGCCGAGAACCTCGGGCGGCTGGCAGTGGGGGGGGCGCCATGAGCCACCACATCGTCGAGGCCAGGAACCTCGAGTTCGCCTATCCGGACGGCACGGCCGCCCTGCGCGGCGCCTCCTTTCGCATAGAGCACGGCGAGTCGGTGGGGCTGGTCGGCGCCAACGGCGCGGGCAAGAGCACGCTGCTCCTGCACCTCAACGGCTGCCTGCTGCCGGCCGGGGGCGAGGTGCGGATCGGCGACGTCCCGGTGACCCGCGCGACCCTGGCCCAGGTCCGGCGCAGCGTCGGCTTCGTCTTCCAGGATCCCAACGACCAGCTCTTCATGCCCACGGTCGGCGAGGACGTGGCCTTCGGGCCCGCGAACATGCAGTTGCCGGGCGAGGAGGTGGAGCGCCGGGTCCGCGAGTCGCTCACGGCGGTCGGGGCCGAGCACCTCCGCGCGCGGCCACCCTACCGGCTCTCGGGGGGGGAGAAGCGCGCCGCGGCCATCGCCGGGGTGCTGGCCATGAGCCCGGACGTGCTGGTCATGGACGAGCCGAGCTCCGGGCTCGATCCCCGCAGCCGGCGCCGGCTGATCGGGCTGCTGGCCGGCTTCCGGCACACCAAGATCGTCGCCGCCCACGACCTGGACATGATCCGGGAGCTCTGTCCGAGGACCATCGTGCTTCACGAGGGCCGCGTCGCGGCCGACGGGCCCACGGCCGGGATGCTCGGCGATCGGGAACTGCTGGAACGCTGCGGGCTGTAGCCGCCCGGCGACGCCGTGCGTCGCGGGGCGCGGACTGCTCTCCCAGACGGGATCAGCGTCTGCAAGGAGGGCGCGGTCGACAGGGACGCCTACCACCGCCGGCTGCGGAGGGGATCGGGCCTCCGGTGCCGAGCCCGGGGGCTTTCCGGAAGGAATCGGGGGCCTGGCCCGTTCCCTTCCTTGACTTGATACTCACCGGTCTCTAACAATGGCTTAACGGATCCGGGCTTTAATACAGGTAGAGAAGCCCCAAAGGCATGGGAGCAGAGGAGAGATGGCAACGCCTAGGAGATCGATGGGCCGACTAGCCGCCCGGCTGCCGCTGGTTGGGCTGCTGGCCGCCTTCGGCTGCGGGGGCGGCTCCTCATCCGGCAAGCCGAACGCCGGGAAGCCCGCTCCCAGGACAGTGGTTCGGAACACCGGCTCCGACACCATGGTCAACCTAGCCCAGATGTGGGCCGAGGAATACAGGCGAATCTCTCCGAACGCCTCCGTCGAGGTCTCCGGCGGCGGATCCGGCGTTGGCATCCGGGACCTGGCCCAGGGCATAGTGGACATCGCCAACGCCAGCCGGGAGATCACCGCGTCCGAGAAGGCCCAGGCGCTCAAGAACACCGGGAAGACTCCCCAGGAATGGATCGTCGGCTACGACGCCATCGCCATCTACGTCCACAGGGACAACCCCGTCCAGGAGATCACCTTCGAACAGCTGGCCGGCATCTTCGGCAAGGGCGGCACCATCGAGAGGTGGTCGCAGCTGGGAGCGGCCGCAGAGAAGGACCGGATCATCCGGGCCAGCCGCATGAACAACTCCGGCACCTACGTCTACTTCCGCGAGCACGTCCTGGCCAAGCAGGATTTCAAGCTGGGGGCGCTGGGCATGTCCGGCTCCAAGGAGGTGGTCGAACTGGTCGGCCACACCCCCGGGGCCATCGGCTACAGCGGCATGGGCTACAAGACCGCCGCGGTCAAGTTCGTGAGCGTGGCCGCCAAGGCCGGCGCGCCGGCCTATGCCCCGACCTTCGAGAACGTCCGTGACAAGAAGTACCCGCTGGCCCGGTCGCTCAACATGTACACCCTGGGCGAGCCGCAGGGCGAAACCAGGAAGTACCTGGACTGGATCCTCTCGCCGGCCGGCCAGGCGGTTGTCAGGCAGGCCGGGTACATCCCGGTCGCAGCAGGGCAGGGGCAGTAGGTGGGAATGAAGCCGGAAGAGGCCATGCGGCCGGACTCGCAGCCGGCGCAGGACGCAAGCGGCCCGGGAGGCGCCGCCCCTCCGGGACGGCGGCGCACCGCCGGGCGGGGGCCGATTCGCAGACTGTTCCACTCTCTGAGCGAGCGGACCATCGTCAGCCTCATCTATCTCTGCGGGATCAGCGCCATCGTCTTCGTCTTCAGCATCTTCTACTTCATATTCAGGGAGGGCGCCCCGTTCCTGCGGGACGGGTTCGACTTCCAGAAGTTCTTCTTCAGCATCAACTGGATGCCCACTTCCGAGGTCGAGCGCAGCTACGGGATCCTGGCGCTGATCTTCGGGACCGGGGCGGTGACGCTCCTGGCCATGGTCGTGGCCGTGCCCTTCGGCCTGGGCACGGCGGTCTTCATCGCCGAGTTCTGCGGGCGGAGGACCCGGGAGGCCCTCAAGATCCTGATCGAGCTGCTGGCCGCCATCCCCTCGGTGGCCTGGGGCTTCATCGGCATGGTGGTGATGGGGCCGCTCATCGTCAGGGTGACCGGCGCGGACGTGGGGGCCAACGCGCTCAACGCCGGGATCATCGTGGGCCTGATGAGCGTACCGATCATCGTCTCCATCGCCGAGGACGCCATCCGCGCGGTGCCCGACGACTACCGGGCGGCCGCCGAGGCCCTGGGCGCCACCCGCTGGCAGGTGGTCTACAAGGTGATCTTCCCGGCCGCCAAGAGCGGGCTGCTCGCCGCCGTGCTGCTGGGGGTGGGCCGCGCGGTGGGCGAGACCATGGCCGTGCTCATGGCCACCGGCAACGCGGTCAACATCCCGGCGGATGGGCGCTTCCCCTTCTTCCACGCGCTCGACTCGGTGTCCACTCTGACCGCCACCATCGCCTCCGAGCTCGGCGAGGCGCCGCGGATCGGCGCCCTGCCCGACGGCAGCTACCCGCCGGCCGCCCATCACTACCAGTCGCTCTTCGTCATCGGCATCGCCCTGTTCGTCATCACCTTCGCGGTCAACCTGACCGCGGACCTGGTGGTCAAGGGGATAAGGAAACAGCGATGAGCCCGCCCGAAGCCGGCCCTTCGACTCTGGGCTCAGGGCCCGACCGCGCCGCGAACCTCTTCGCCGCGACGGACCTCACCAGGCGCAAACTGCGCGCGCAGCGGATCGCCAAGTACGCCTTCGGCGCCATGGCTGCGGCCATCGTCCTGCCGCTGCTGCTGATCCTGGCCTACCTCCTGGTCCGCGCCTGGCCGATGCTCTCCTGGGGGTTCATCACCGAGGTCCCGGCCAACTTCATGCGCGGCGGCGGCGTCTGGCCGGCGCTGGTCGGGACCCTCTACCTGGTGACCTTCTCGCTGCTGGTGGCCGCGCCCATCGGGGTGCTGGCCGGAATCTACCTGAACGAGTTCGCCCGTGACAACTGGTTCACGCGCGCCGTCAATCTGGCGGTCATCAACCTGGCGGGCGTGCCCAGCATCGTCCACGCCCTCTTCGGGGTGGGCGCATTCGTGATCTTCGCGGGGCTGGGCAAGTCCATCCTGGCCGCCTCGCTGACCCTGGCGATCATGACCCTGCCGGTGATCATCGTATCCACCAAGGAGGCCCTGAACGCCGTGCCCATGGCCTTCCGGCAGGCCTGCTGGAACCTGGGGGCCAGCCGCTGGCAGGTGATCCGCACCATCGTCCTGCCCAACTCGATCAGCGGCATTCTCACCGGCCTGATCCTCCAGGTCTCGCGGGCGGCCGGAGACACCGCGCCGATCATGTTCACGGGGGTGGTCTTCTACATGGCCGTCGAGCCGGGCACGCTGCTGCCCTACAGCCCGACCGACCAGTGCATGGCACTGGCCTATCACCTCTACACCGTCACCACCCAGGTGCAGGACGCGCCCGAGGCGTTGCCCTACGCCACGGCCGTGGTGCTCATCGGTTTCGTGTTCGTCTTCAACAGCGCGGCGATCATCCTGCGCACCCGCCTGCGGGCGAAGAAGAAGTGGTAGGCGACCGGTGAACGCCGACGCCAAGATCCAGATCCGGAACCTCGCCGTCCGCTACGGGCGGAAGGAGAGCCTGAAGGGCATCAGTCTGGACGTGCCCGCGAACTCCATCTTCGCGATCATCGGGCCGGCCAACTCCGGCAAGAGCACCCTGCTCAAGTGCATCAACCGGACCATCGAACTGACCCCGGGAGCCCGGGTCGAGGGCCAGGTCCTGATCGACGGCCAGGACACCGCCGGGATCCGCGACGTCTACGGACTGCGCCGCCGTATCGGCATGGTCTTCCCGCTGCCCGTCGGACTGCCGCTGTCCGTCTACGACAACGTGGCCTACGCCCCGCGGATGGCTGGCGGCTGCAGCCGGGCGGATCTCGACATCATCGTCGAGCGCTGCCTGCGCCAGGCGGCGCTGTGGGACGAGGTCAAGGACCGGCTGAAGTCGCTCGGCACCATGCTCTCCGGCGGCCAGCAGCAGCGCCTGACCATCGCCCGGGCGCTGTCCCACGACCCGGAGATCCTGTGCCTCGACGAGTTCTCCATCGCCATCGACCCGGTGACCACCATGCGCATCGAGGACGTGCTCCTCGAGCTCAGGAAGAACATGACCATCCTGCTGGTCACCAACCTTGTGCAGCAGGCCCGGCGCCTGGGGGACGCGACCTGCTTCCTCAACAAGGGCGAACTCGTCCAGGTGGACCGCACCGAGGTGATCTTCTCCGAACGGCCCGGAAACCAGGTGACCCATGACTACGTCCACGGCGTCTTCGGCTGAGCCGCGGCCGGGGCTCGCGGCCGCCGCTTCGGCGGACCGCGGCATCCTCACCCGGGACTTCAGCCTGTGGTACGGCGGCTTCCAGGCACTGATCGGCGTCTCGGCCAGCATCCGGCCGGGGCGGATCACCGCGCTGATCGGCCCGTCGGGCTGCGGCAAGACCACCCTGCTGCGCAGCTTCAACCGCATGAACGAGCGCTTCCCCGGCGTCCGGACCAGCGGCCAGATCACCATCATGGGCCAGAACATCCTTGCCCCGGAGGTCTCACTGATCGAGCTGCGCAAGTCCGTCGGGATGGTCTTCCAGCGACCCAACCCGCTGCCGCTGTCCATCTATGACAACGTGGTCTTCGGCCTGAGGCTGCACGGCGGCGCCGGGAGCCTGTGCCGGGCCGAGGAGAAGCTCGCCGTGGAGAAGGCCCTGCGCGAGGTCTTCCTCTGGGACGCGGTCAAGGACCGGCTGGGCGCGCGGGCCACCGAACTGCAGCTCGAGCAGCAGCAGAAGCTGTGCATCGCCCGGCTCCTGCCCCTCAGGCCCGAGGTCCTGCTCATGGACGAGCCCTGTTCGGCGCTCGACGCCGAGGCCACCGCGGCGGTGGAGGAACTGCTCGACGGCATGCGCCGGCGCTACACCATAGTGATCGTCACCCACAACATGGCCCAGGCCCGGCGGGTTAGCGACGACTGCATCTACATGCTCAGCGGGCGGCTCGTGGAGCACGGCCCCACGGCCGAGCTCTTCATCAACCCGCGCGACAGGCGCACCGAGGAGTACATCGAGGGGCGATATGGCTGACGCAGGATCCGTGCGATTCAGCCTCGCTATCGATATCGCTATCGGTATCGAGCCGCCGTTGGCATCGCCTGTCGGCTCCGATGGCGATAGCGATACCGATAGCGACAGTCAGGACGAACAGGAGGTGTTCCATGCCCAAGCGCTTTGACGAGGACCTCTACAAGCTCAAGCAGGACGTGCTGGCCATGGGCACCGTGGCCGAGGGCATGATCCGCAAGGCCATGGGCGTGCTGGTCGACCGCAATCCGGCGCTCATTGCTCAGGTGCTGGTCGACGAGGACCGGATGGACGCCTTCCAGCGCTCCATCGACAACGAGACCGTCAGGCTGATCGGGGTCTACACGCCGGTGGCCCGGGACCTGCGCTTCCTGCTCATGATCACCCGGATCAACGCCGAGCTCGAGCGCTGCGCCGACCACGCGGTCTCCATCTGCCACGGCTACGAGAGCCTCAAGCTCCTGGAGGAGCCGCCGCTCAAGCCCCTGGTCGACCTGCCGCGCATGGCGGCCATCGCCGAGCAGATGCTCCACCGGGCACTGGAGGCCTTCCTCAAGGGCTCGGAGGGCGACGCCGAGGTGGTCATCCGGACCGACGACCAGGTCGACCGGCTCAACGACCAGATCTTCCGGGAGCTGGTGACCTACATGCTCGGCGACCCGCGGAGCATCAGCCGGTCTCTGGGCCTGATCCTCACCGCCCGGGCCTTCGAGCGCGTGGCGGACCACGCCGTGAACATCGCCGAGGACGTGGTCTACATCGTCCGCGGCGAGGACATCCGGCACGTCAGGGGCTGAGCGCCCCAACCGGGGGTCGGCGCCCGGCCGGCCGGGAGGACCGGGGCGCGGCGGCTATTTAGCGGGCGCGGGGACGAACTCCAGGACCAGCTCGGTCCAGGCCGCGCTGCGGAACTCGCGGTCGATGGGCCCCTCCAGGAAGACCAGCAGGTGGAGCCGGGGAATGGCGCCCAGGGCCAGGTCGGACGCGCCCTCGCGGAGCGCCTCCACCCGGAACCGGCCGCGCAGGCGCTCGCCTCCGAGCCCCGTGGCGCCGGACAGGAAGTAGCGCGGGCTGGCGGCGGCGTCGGCGCAGGGCAGCGGGAAGCGCCCGAAGCAGGCGATGGCCGGCGGGGCGCCGAACTTCCGGCTGAGCCGCTCGGCCAGCTCCCTGGCCTGGGGCTCGCGCGCCCCCCACTGGCGGATGAAGAAGCGCTCGTCGGCGGTGAAGATCTCGGCGGCCTCGTCGCTCTCGGCGCGGCCCCGGAAGACGTGCAGGCGTCCGCCCTCGGCCGGGGCGGCGGTGCCGGCGAAGAGGACCAGCGGGCGGCCCGGCGTCGAGAGCTTCCCGGCCAGCTCACCGCCGGCCGCGGCGTGGTAGGACGCCCAGCGCAGGTCGCCGGAGAGCTCCAGCTCGAAGGGCGCGGCGCGCAGCCTGCGCACCCCGTTGACCGGAGCCACCTTCCGCCCGTCCTGGAAGACGTCCACGGTGACCTGGCGGGTGCCGTCCTGGAGGAGCGCCGGACGGGCCGCTCCGGCCGGCGAGCAGCCCGCGGACAGGGAGGCCGCCAGGGCGCAGAGAAGGAACGTGCGAATTCCGGCGGACAGAGCCATGATCCGGTGCTCCTTGTCGCCGGCTGCCCAGCAGCCGCACACATAATCTAGCGGGCTTTGCCCCCGAAGTCAAACCGGCGCAGGCGGGTTGCGTTCCAGCCTTGCCACCACGGCCCGCCCGACTACCATGGCCCAAAGCAAGGAGGGGCTCCCATGCGTAAGCTCAGGCGCCCGGCGTTGCCGGGGATCGCGACTGTCCTGGCCGGACTGCTCTTCTCCTCCGCACTGGCAGGCGAGGCGCCGGCCGGAACCGCCAAGTTCACCGGCAAGGTCAACGTCACCAAGCGCCAGGCCGGCGTGCCCGCGGCGGCGACCTTCACAACCGCCGATGGCAAGGCCTACGAGCTGGTCATGGACGAGCGCGGCAAGAGCCTCGGCTCGGTCATGCACGGCCAGACCCCGGAGATCTACGGCGTCGCCGAGGGCGACAAGCTCAGGGCGGTGGCCTACGTCGACGAGCGGGTCAACGCCGGCCACGAGTTCTGGCGGCGGATGCGCTGCCTGGCCTGCGTGGTCATGCCCGGGACGGTCAACTCCGCGACGCCGCCGGACCTGAAGGGCGCCGAAGCGGTCGTCGGCCGGCCCTACGACTTCAAGCGCCGCTTCACCGCCTGGACCCGCGACGAGAAGTTCCTGTGGGTCGCCGCCGACAACGAGATCCTCCAGTTCGACCTGGCCGGGAAGAAGCTGGTGAAGAGCTACGGCCGGGCCGAGGGGCTGCCGGACAAGCTCGTCTACCAGCTGGCCAGCGACGGCAGGGAGCTGTGGCTCATACACCGCGGCGGAACGGCCATGCTCAGCGTCGGCACCGAGACAATCCAGGACGTTTCACTGTTGCCCAAGTGCAAGTACGTCCGGGTCATCGCCGTCAACAACCATGACTTCTGGTTCATTGGCGATACCGGCACACTGCGCTACAGCAGCATCGAGAAGGATCGCGCCGGAGGAAACCGGTTCCCCGCCCTGCCCACCGCCGCGCGCATCGCCAAGGCGGTGGACAACGGCATCTGGCCGCCGCACTGGGAGCGGCGCACCGCGCACTTCATCACTAATCCCGTCGAGCTCGCCGGGCGGCTCTACGCCGGCTCCTTCGGCGACATCTACGAGCTGGACCTCAAGGCTGCCAAGTGGACCAAGATCGCCGAGAACGGCTTCGAGCAGACGGCCCGCGGCGGCAAGCTCTACTTCCTGACTCCCAAGGGCCTGGCCGAGTACGACCCGGCCACCGGCAAGACCGAGGCGCTGGAGCCGCCCGAGGAGGTCCGCGGCCGGTACGCGCAGCTCCTGCTCACCGACTCCGCGGCCTGGATCGCCTCCGAGCCGCTGGCCGCGGCGGGCGACGCCGCCCCGGCCGGCGGCGGCCTGGCCCGCTTCGACCTGGCCGCGCGCAAGTGGCAGACCTGGGCGGAGGTCGACGGCCGGCCGGCCAGGCCGGTCTCGTGCCTGACCGTGGCCGCCGACGGCGCGGTCTGGGCGGTGACCATGGAGGGCAAGTACGCGGCCAAGAGCGCCCACCCGGGAATGACCACCACCAAGCGCCTGGAGTTCCACACGGGCGGCTTCGGCCTGCTGCGCTACGACGAGAAGGCCGGCAAGTGGACCTCGCTGCCACTGGCGCTCGAGGAACTTGGCCAGCGGCTGATCTGCGGCCAGGACGGCTGCCACGGCGCCGACACGATCGTCCCGCAGTTCGTCGAGAACCTGACCGTCGGGCCGAAGCGGGCCTTCGCGATGACTAGGCTCGTGCCCAAGCAGTACTTCGGCGGCTACTGGCCGTGTCTCGACCAGGTGGCCTCGCGCGCCGATGCCGGCGCGGCCTGGGCCGCGAAGTTCGAGCACCACCCGGAGCAGCTCGACCTCCAGGGCGAGCAGCCCATGGTGCTCAACATCTCCACCGGGCAGCTCACCGCCAGCGGCAACTCCCTGAAGGACCAACTCTGGGAGGCCATCGGCCATGACCTGGTGCTGGGCTCCTTCCTGGCCGGCGAGACCCACTGGGCGGTGACCGAGAGCTGTGTCGGCTTCTTCGACGAGGCCGCCGGCTCCTGGAAGCAGCTCGCCGCGCCCGAGTTCCGCTGGTACTGGCGAGCCACCGCGCTCCTCGACGACGGCCGCTACGTCTACGTTGGCTCCGACCGGGGGCTGGTCACCAGGCTCGACACCACCACGGGGCGCTTCGAGCTTCAGGTGGCGCTCAAGGACCGCAAGATCGAGCGCATCGCGAAGGACAAGGACGGCAACATCCTGGTCGCCGGCGGCCAAGCACCGCTCGGACTGCTGCCGGTCGAGCTCGTCGGCGATGGCGTAGGGGCACGGCATGCCGTGCCCCTACAGGCCGAGGCCGCCAGGTTCGACGGCAAGGCCTGGGCGGCGGCCAAGCCCGAGGACGTGCCCGCAGCCGCGGCGCCGCAGTGGCTCTTCAAGCAGCTCCGCGAGAAGCCCCAGGGCTACCAGGACAAGACCCAGGGCAACTACCTCTGCGAAACCGCCGGCGGCGAGCCCAAGCCGCGCTACTACCTGAAGGAGGCGTTCTTCCCGCTCTTCCTGAGCGCCAACACCGACGGCAGCCGCCTCTGGGCCTCGACCTACACCGGCATCGTGCGGATGGACGTCAGGAAGAATGCAGAATGATGAATGGTGAATGGTGAATGGTGCAACGGGGCGCCTCTCAGGTCTTCGTGTTTCTGCATTCACCATTTCTAATTCACCATTCGCAGTTCGCCGTGTCCTGGCGGTCGCGGGAGAGCTGACACCGGAAAGGAGTTCCGCGTGAACCGTTTTGCATCCGTCTGGCTGCTGGTCACCGCCGCGGTGCTCGGCGCCGTGGTCATGGCCGTGGAGATCCTCGGCGCACGGTTGCTGGGTGCCGCCTACGGCGGAAGCCTGGCGGTCTGGGCGGCGATGATCGCGGTGACCCTGCTGTCCCTGGCTGTCGGCTACTTCGTCGGCGGCTGGGCGGCGGACCGGCGCCCGAAGCCGGCGCTGCTCTACGGCATTCTGCTGGCCGCCTCGGCGCTGGTGGTGCTTTGCCCGCACACCCGGTTCATCCTCAAGGCCTGCCACGACGCCCTGGGCATCCAGGGCGGGGCGCTGGCCAGCTCCCTGATCGTCTTCGCGCTGCCGCTGGGCTTGATGGGCGTGACCGGCCCCTTCGTCATCCGGCTGCTCTGCGCCTCCGGGATTGAGACGTGCCCCCGGCCGCCGGCAGCCCCTGCGCCCGACCCGGATTGCGAGTCCGGCAAGGGCGTGGGCATCCGCGCCGGCGGGGTCTATGCGGTGTCCACGCTGGGCAGCGTGGCCGGGACGCTGCTAACCGGCCTCTGGCTCATCCAGACCTTCGGGACCGCCGCCGGCTTCCGGATCGCCGCTGTGACCGGCGCGCTGGTTGCGGCGGTGGGGCTGGTCTCGGCCCTGCGCCTCCGCGGCGCGGCGGCGCTCGTCGCTCCGGCGCTCCTGGCCTTCGCGCCGCTGCCGGTCTCGCGCGTCGGCCAGACCTACACCGCGCCGGACGGCGAGCCGGTGAAGATCGTCGAGGTCCGCGACTCGGCCCACGGGCGGATCTCCGTGCTCGACAAGGGCGACTACCGCCTGCTCGTCGTCAACGGCATCATCCAGACCGGCGTGCCGCGCCGGGGGCAGGCCAAGGGCCGCGGCCTCTCCGAGCAGTACTTCCAGGAACTGCTGCCCTACACCGTCGACGACCCGGCCAAGACCAGCGGCCTGATCGTCGGCCTGGCCGGGGGCATGACCGCCTCGATGCTCCGGCTCTACGGCATGGAGCTCGACTGCGTGGACCTGGATCCCGAGATCATCAGGGTGGCCCGCGACTACTTCGGCTTCGCCGGCCCCGCTACCGCCGCCGACGGCCGGACCTTCCTGGAGTCCTGCAGCCGGCGCTACGACTTCTGCGTGATCGACACCTACTCCGGCGACGTCTTCCCGTTCCACCTGGCCACCCGCGAGGCCTTCGCGGCGGCCAAGGGCGTCCTGAAGCCCGGCGGGATCCTGGCCATCAACTACATCGGCTCGCCGGCCGGGAAGGGCTACGCCTGCCTGGACGCGACGGTCCGCGCGGTCTTCCCTCACGTCCGGGCGATCCGCGGCGAGCCCGGCGACGACGTCCAGACCGTCACGGTCTTCGCGTCGGACAAGCCCATCGCCTTCAACAAGGGGTGGCTGGAGCTCTCCGCCGGCTTCTCCGGCGTCGACCCGGTCAGCGAGAGCATCGAGCGCCTGACCCTGGCCGCCGCGCCGGCCGGCGGCTTCGTGCTCACCGACGACTACAACCCCATCGACATGCTCCGGGCCGGCGAGGCGCTGCGCTGGCGCGCGCGCACCGCCCGGAACATCGGCGAGGCGGCGATCTTCTAGCAGCCCCCGAAAGAGCGGCGGGGATCGTTTAGCCTCCGGACCTCTCAGGACACCGCGGCGAACCTGTCCTTGGTGGCGCCGCAGACCGAGCACTTCTCCTGGGCGGCGCCCAGCACGGTGTTGCCGCAGACCGTGCAGACGTGGATCGGCCCGACGGGCAGGTCCTTGCCGGCGGCCAGGGCTGCCTTGGCCTCGGCGTAGAGCCCGTGGTGGATCTTCTCCACGGCCAGCGCGTGCCGGAAGATGGTCGCGGCGGCCCGGTTGCCTTCCTTGTCGGCCTCGGCCACGAATCCCGGGTACATCTCCCGGAACTCATGCCCCTCGCCGGCCAGGGCTTCATCCAGGTTCTTCAGGGTGTCGCCGATTCCGCCCATGACCCGCAGGTCGGCGTGGGCGTGGACGGTCTCGGCCTCGGCCGCGGCCCGGAAGAGCCGGGCGATGCCCGGGCGGCCGTCGGCCTCGGCCTTCTTGGCAAAGGCCAGGTACTTGCGGTTCGCCTGGCTTTCGCCGGCGAAGGCCGCCTTGAGGTTGTCGAGCGTAGACATGGCATCCCCTCTCTCAGAATCCCGGCGTCATGGCCAGGCAGCCGCTCAAGCGACTGCGGTCCGGCGGAGCTTCGGAGGGTCCGTTAGCTCTGGTCGGTCCAGGGCACGTAGTAGGCCTGGGGGTGCTGACAGGCCGGGCAGAGCTTGGGGGCCTCGCCGCTCTCCGCGACGTAGCCGCAGTTGAGGCACTTCCAGCGGATGCTGCCGGCGCGCTTGAAGGTTTCGCCCTTGGCCAGGCGCTCGGCCAGCTTGTTGTAGCGCGCCTCGTGCTCGCGCTCGACCTTGGCGATCTGCTCGAAGCTCTCGGCCACCTTGGGGAAGCCCTCCTCGCGGGCGATCTTGGCGGCCTCGGGGTAGAGCTTGGTCCACTCCTCGTGCTCGCCGCCGGCGGCGGCCTTGAGGTTGGCGGCGGGGTCGCCGATCACGCCGGCCGGGAAGGTGGCGGTGATCTGGAGGTCTCCGCCCTCCAGGTGCTTGAAGAACACCTTGGCGTGTTCCTTCTCGTTGTCGGCCGTCTCGGTGAAGATGGCGGCGATGCCCTCGAAGCCGGCCTTGCGCGCGGCCGAGGCGAAGAATGTGTAGCGGTTACGGGCCTGGCTTTCGCCCGCGAATGAAGCCAACAGATTCCTCTCGGTCCTGGTCCCCTTGAGACTCGGCATGGTGCTCCTCCTCTGCGAGAAACGTCCCGGGCTCCGGCGCATTTTCCCGGCCCCGTCGGCCGGTAGGACCCGAAGTATCTCCGCGGCGGCGGAGACTGTCAAGGCGCTGCGGGTCTGCGGCCCGGGGAGCCCCGGAGGAGCCGCCCGCTCACAGCCAGCCGGTGACCTCGGCCAACAGCCGCCCGTAGCGCACGAAGTCCGGCCAGGAGACGTCCGGCGGGACGCCGTGGTCGCAGCTCGGGATGTAGCCGCCGTCGCGGACCACCGGGGCGATGCGCTCGATCTCCCTGACGATGGCGTCGCCGCCCCGGGCCATGGCGCGCTTGTCGACGCCGCCGGTGTAGGCCATCTTCCGGCCGAAGGTCCGGCGGAACTCGTTGATGTCGTTGCCGGCGGCCACCTCGATGGGGTCGCAGACGTTGATGCCCGCCTCGATCCAGAGCGGGATGAGCTCGTCGATCCTGCCGTCGGAGTCCATGTCCACCACCGGCACGCCCGCGCCGCGGATCTCGCCGGTCCAGCGCTTCCAGGCCGGGAGCAGGAACTCCCGGGCCATGGCCGGGCTGATCATGGACTTCTCCTTGTAGGCCATGTCCTCGCTGAAGTGCACGGCGTCGAGGACCCCGGCGTCCAGGAGCGGCGCCAGCGTCCGGGAGACGAACTCCGTCCAGAAGGCGGCCATCTCGGCGATGAAGTCCGGGTCGTCGATGAAGAACATGCACAGCGGCTCGAAGCCGCACCACTCGCGCATCTGCCAGAAGGGCCCGGCGACGCTCACCGTCACCGGGTAGTCGCGGTCCCGGAGCTTCCGGCAGCGCTCCCGGAAGTCATCCGGGAAGCGGCCCGGCGCCTCGGGGTCGTAGCGCTTCTTCATGGCCTCGAAGTCGGCGCGGTTCTCCACCGGGAACCTGTGCCACTTGCGGGTGACGAAGTCGATGGCGTTGCGGATGTAGGTGTAGTCGTACTGGTCGGAGATCTCGGTGACGTTGCCCATCCAGTCCTGGACGATGTAGTGGCCGTCGCGGTGCTCCAGCACCTTCTCCTCGAAGGTCGGGATCATCCGGAAGCTGACTCCCGGCGATACCCGCGGTCCCGAGGCCGGGCGCGGCAGCCCGAGCGTCTCGAGGAGGAAGTCGATCTGGTCGCGGCCCTCGGGCAGGCCCTGCTGGTGCCAGGCCTCCCGCGTCGACTTCCGCCCCCAGCCGGGCATGAAGGGCACGCGGTCGGGCTGGCCGAAAGTCAGGGCGGCGATGTAGCGTTCGCGCTCGGTCATCTGGCTGGTTGCCACGGTCATGGTCGTCATCCTCCGTTAGTTCGCTTTCCGGACTGGCTTCTACAGGGAGTTTACCCCGTTCCCGTATTGACAGCGTCCGCCGGCAGGTCATAATATGTTCGTAAATGGGACAGACGCAGAAGCCCCCCGCCACCCCCCGGCAGCCGCCGGCACCGCCCGGCCGCTCCGCCGGCCTCAAGAGCCAGCCGCCGAACTACCGCTTCGAGACCGCCGGTTACGAGCAGCTCCAGGTGATCCACGTCGGCTCGGGCGAGCTCTGGTTCAACGAGGAGACGCGCCTGGAGCCCGGCGGCATCGCCCTGCTGCGGATCGGCTCGGCCTTCACCCTGCACACCCGGAAGCTGGGCTACCGCGGCGTCTTCTTCATCGCCCGCGGCCCGGGCGAGGAGCGCCCGGAGTTCCGGGGCCAGTCGCTGGCGCTGGTCGCCGACGCCGAGGCGAGGGAGATCGCCCGGGCGATGGAGCGCGAGCTCGAGGCGCCCGGCGAGGGCTCGGAGGAAGTCCTGGCCGGGCTGGGGCAGGCGTTGGCCTGGCGCGCGTTGAGGCTCGCCGGCCGGCCCGGGGCGCGCGCCGAGCTCCAGGACAACGGCCGCTACTGGGCGGAGCGCGCCAGGCAGGCGCTCGAGGTCACGCTCTGGAGCGGCCGGACCGCCCGCGAGGCGCTCGAGCCGCTCGGGCTCTCATATCGGCAACTGGCCCGGCACTTCACCGCCGCGCTGGGCGTCTCGCCCAAGCGCTACCAGCTCCTGGCGCGCCTCCGCGAGGCCAAGCGGCTGCTAGCGGAGACGGGCATGACGGTCACCGCCGTGGCCGCCGAGCTCGGCTACCCCTCGAGCCAGCACTTCGCCACGCAGTTCCTGGCGGAGGCGGGGGCGACGCCGAGCCAGTGGAGAGCAAGGGAGAGGAGTTCCCAATGAACAGGTGGATGGTCTCCGCGGCATTCCTGGCGTTTCCGGCGGTGCTCCTGGCTTCGGGCTGCCTCGGCCCGGGCGTGGTTCGTCAGGGTGGCGGGGCGGGCGAAACGGGCGAGGGGCGGCAGAAGGAGGATGTGACCCTCTCCAGACGGATCACCTTGGAGTTCGTGGACCAACCCCTCGGCGAATGCTGCAGGTACCTCACCGGCCTGGGCATCGATGTCTCCTGCGACGAGGCCCTGGCCGGGGCGGTGGTCACCCTCCGGTTGACCAAGACACCGGGTAGATCCGTTCTGCGACTCATGGCCCGTCTGGCCGGAGCCAAGGTCTATCGGCAAGCTAATGGCAGCCTCCTGATTTCCAATCAGGCGGGCGCCGGCATTGAGTTGCCGGGCGATGAGGACCCAGCCGCCGATTGGCCCAGGGTCTTCGCCGAGAGGCTCCACAGCAAGAAGGTCAACTTCGAGTTCGTCCAGGCGCCGCTCTCGGAGGTCATCGACTTCTTCCAGTCGGTCGCGGACTTGGGCATGGTCATGGACCCGGCGGCCAAGGCCGGCAAGGACGGCGAGAAGACGGTCACCCTGAAGGGCGAGGGCATGACTCTGGGCGAAGCGCTGGACAGGATCCTCGATCAGGCCGGCCTGCGGCGCGAGTACCGCGACGGGGCCATCTTCATAACCGGCAAGTAGGGCGCAGGAGCTACCAGTCCCTCCCCCGGAGGTCGATGGCCCCCGCGGGGAAGGGCTCGCCGGCCAGGTCCAGGCTCATGGCGATGTTCTTGGCGGTGATCAGGCTGCCGCGGCCATCGCCGCCCGCCTCGGTGACCGGGACGGCCAGCGTCCTCCAGCCCAGCGATGCGTAGAAGCGCTCCAGGCCCGGCACGCAGAAGAGCAGTCCCCAGCGGATCCCGCGGCGCGCGGCCTCGGCCATCGACTCGGTCATCAGCCGGCGCGACAGCCCCGACTTGCGAGCCTCGCTCAGCACGGCCAGGTTCTGGATGCCGGCGATCCTCGCGGGGCGGCCGCCGCAGGTCACCTGCCGGGTGACGATGCCCACGTGTCCCAGGATCCTTCCGCCCTCGCGGCCGAGCAGCGAGAACTCCGGCGCCGAGCCATGCCAGTGGCGGGTCTGCGCGAACGCCCCGGCGTCCGACTGGAAGACGACGCAGAGCATGGCGCGGATGGCCGCGTCGAGCTCCGCGGTCATCGCCCCCTCGTCGACGATCTCCAGCGCCGGCGGCGCGGAATCCGGTGTGCGATTGTCGCTCATGAGCCCGGATTCTAGCGCCGGCCGGCTCCGCGGCAAGGGTGGGCCGCCGGCTCCGTTTGACACCGGCGCGGCGCCCGCGGAGAATCCCCGGCGGAGGACGGTGCATGGCTGCCGCCACAGGGCTCTTTGCGATGGTGCTCATCGACGAGGCCGTCCCGCCGCTCGGCAACGAGATCTACGGCGAGCTCGCCCGGACGCTTGGCAGGGTTCGCTACGACGTCATGGCCGCCTTCAAGCGCTCCCCCGGCATCCCCTTCGAGGATCTCGCCGAGGATCAGGCCCTGGCCGCGGTGCGGCTCTTCACCGACGCGGGCATTCCGGCCGCGGCGGTGGATAGCGCGGCGCTCCCGGCGCCGGCCAGGGTCTTCGTGGTCCACCGGGTGGGACTTGGCGGCGAGGGCCTCTCCGTCCAGACCGAGCTCACCGGGGCCATGCGCGTCCTGCCCTGGGACGGGCTCGCCGCGGTGGCCGCGGCCACGCTCACGGAGGGCGGCGGCCCGGGGCGCGGGCCGGGCGGGCCTTCCGTCGGCGCGCTGGTCGCCGGGGCCGCGACCACCCTGGCCACCGGCATCCCCATAGGGTTTCCGGGCAGAACGACGCGCAGCCCCGCCCCGGCGCCGCGCGCGGCCGCCCACCAGGTGCTGGCCGTCTCGCCGCGGGACGCCGACTTCGAGCTGCGCTTCAGGGCCGCCGAGCTCGGCTACGACTTCCTGGGCGAGCGGATGACCAGCTCTTCGGCCCAGAACTTCCGCCTCTTTGCCGACGAGGTGATCGGCCGGGCGCCGGCGGCCAAGGTCGCCGGCGCCGCCCGGGAACTCGCCGCCCGGGGGGCCGCCCCGCCGGCCATGGAGGCCGACGTCTTCTCCCTGCACAACCGCTGGCTCAGGACGCTGGCGGCACAGGGGCTGTGAACTCAGCCAAGGGAGGAACATGAGTCGCGGCAGAAACAAGGACCCCTTCCGTCTCGACGGCCGGATCGCCCTGGTGACCGGCGCCAGCCGCGGCCTCGGCCAGGCCATCGCCCTGGAGTTCGCCAGGCGGGGCGCGGACCTGGCGCTGGTGGCCCGGGGCGCCGGAGCGCTCCGGCGCGCCGCCGCGGCCGCCCGGCGGTTGGGCGTCCGCGCCGAGTGCTTCCCGGCCGACCTGGCCCTGCCGGATTCGCTCGGGTCGGTCTTCGACGCCGTCGTCCGCGGGCTCGGCGCGCCAACCGTCCTGGTCAACGCCGCCGGGACCACCTTCCGCGGGCCGTCCGAAGCCGTCCCGCTCGCCGACTGGCGCCGGGTTCAGGCGGTGAACCTCGAGTCGGCGCTGGTGCTGTCCCAGTGTTTCGTCCGCGCCCTGGAGGGCGCCAGGCGCGGCGCTTGCCGCGGCAAGATCGTCAACATCTGCTCCCTGCTCTCGGCGCGGGCCCGGGCCACCATCGCCGCCTACACCGCCTCGAAGACCGGGCTCCTGGGCCTGACCCGGACGTTGGCCGTGGAGTGGGCGGCGCGGGGCATCAACGTCAACGCCATCGGCCCGGGCTACTTCGAGACGGAGATGACCGCCCCGCTGGTGGCCGACGCGAAGTTCCGGGCCTGGGTGGAAAGCCGCGCGCCGATGGGCCGCTGGGGCCGGCCCGCGGACCTGACCGGCGCGGCCGTGTACCTCGCCTCGCCGGCCTCCGACTTCGTCACCGGCCAGATCCTCTACGTCGACGGCGGCTGGACGGCGGGGCTCTAACGGCGGTTGCGAGTTGCTGGTTGCGGGTTACCGGTAGCCAACCCAGGATCCGCCTTCGGCCTTTCCTTCCAGCAACCGACAACCCACAACCCGCAACCAAGTTCTGCCGTTGCATCCCCGGCCGGCGCTAAAGACAATATGCCCATGCCCGATAAGGCACCGACCAACGACGCCGAGATGCTCAAGGCCGTGCTGGCCCACCAGTCGGATGGCTGGTCTGCGCTGGTCGCCGCCCACGCCCCGGCGGCGCGGGCGGTGGCCCGGACCGTCTTCGACCGCTACCGCGAGCCGTTCAGCCCCGGCGATCTCGACGAGGTGGCGGTTGAGGTCTTCGGGCGCCTGGCCGCCGACGACTTCCAGTGGCTGCGTTCCCTGGAGCGCCCCGGCCTGCTGGGGCCCTCCATCCGCGCGCTGGCCGCCTGGCGGGCTCTGGGCCTGCTGCGCGCCAAGTACCACACCTTCACCTGCTCGCTGGAGGCCGAGGTCCAGCTCGGCGGCAAGACCATAGCCACGGCCATCCTGGCCCGCCCGCCCTCGGCCCGCGACCGCGCCCCGCACCTGACCCGCGAGGAGGTCGACCGCCTGGCCGCCGACTTCACCGAGGCCCTGGGCGAGCGCCAGAAGCGGGTGCTGACCTTCCGCTACCACGCCAAGAAGAAGTACCGCGAGATCGCCGACGCCGAGGGCATCCCCATGGCCTCGGTGGGCCAGATCCTCAGGCACGAGCGCGACCGCTTCGCTGAGATCCTGGCCGAGGCCGCCCCGGAGGCGGAGCTGTGAGCACCTCCATCCCCTGCCCGCACGGGGAGGAGTTCTCCGCGCTCCTGGACTGGGAACTGGCCCCGGAGCGGCTGCCCCTGCTGGAGCGGCACATCGAGGAGTGTGAGAAGTGCCGGGCGCACTACCTGCGCCTGGCCGCCGCCGACCGCATGCTGGGCCTGTCGCTGGGCGAGGCCCGGCTGCTGGCCGAGTGCCTGGCGGTCGAGCCCGGCGAGAAGGACGCCCCGCCCGCCCAGCTCGTCGAGGAACTGGAGAACGCCGGCCGGACCGAACGGCTGGCCGCGCTCCGCGAGATCGCCCGGCGCGCCGCCCGGCGGCGCCGGAGCCTGCTGATCTCCGCCCTGGTCGTGGTGCTGGTGCTGGCCGGGGCTTTCGCCGCCGCCGTCGGTCCCTCGCCGATCGAGTCCCTCTCCGGCGGAGCCGTCCGGCAGGGCGGCTACGTCATCGCGCCCAAGGACGGGGCGGTCGTCCTCTGCGACGGCACCCGCGTGGAGCTGGCCGCCGGATCGGTCGCCGGCTTCCGCAAGCCCTGGCGCTGGGAGGGCCCCCGGGCCGAACTGGTGCGCGGCAAGCTCACCGTCGCCGAGGGGCGCCTGGCGGTCGAGATCGGCGAGACGACCCGCGAGCTGGCCAAGGGCCAGAGCGCCGAGGCCTCCGGCCGACCCTACGCCCGGAAGTGAGCGCGCGTCCGGAGCGCGCCGGACCGGCACGGAATCCCCGAAATGCCCGCCCAACCGGATGATCCAGACGGCGGCGCCCAACCCGCCCCCAAGGTGCGCCCCGCCAGCGGTTCCGACGGGGTCAGCTCCCTGGCCTCCACCAACGAGGAACTCTACGGCTGCCTGCTGGCGGTCAATGCCAGCATCACCGCCGGCCGGGGCCTGCGCTGGTTCGTGCTGGCCCTGGTCACCGCAGCCGCACTGGTCGGCACGAACCTCGGCTGGTTCAGCTCCTTCGCCGGCCCTGAGTTGGACCGCGTCAACGTGCCCTGGGGCTGGGCCATCCTGGTGGCGGTCATGATCGCCCTGGGGGCCGGCATGGAGGCCCTCAAGGCCCGGGCCGCCTACCGGGGCCGGCGCGCCGAACTGCTGGACACGGTCCGCAGGTCGGGCCTGCCCCACGCGGTGATCCTGACCCGCATCAAGGATGACTTCAACCTGAACGCCGTGGCCCGGCAGATGAAGAAGGACGGCGCCTTCGGCGAGGACCTAGCAGCCCGTTGAAGAAGTGCCGGGATCGCGACGCTTGAGATTGTGACCTCAGGCGAGGAACGACGACGAAGGCGTGTCTGAAAGACACGTCGAGGAGGAGTGACGAAGCATGAGGCCGCAAGATCAGGCGTCCCTTCGGGTTGCGACCGGACGGCCCGTCTGCCGCGTTGCCCTTCGACTCGCTGCCGGGCTCGCTCAGGGCCCCGAGCAACGTCGAGGGGCTCGTCGTCGCCGTGTCGCTTTGGACACGGCATCCTCCTCGCGCCTTACATCCGGGCCGTCCGGACGCAACGCGATCCCCGGCACTTCTTCAGTAGGCTGCTAGCCCGCAGATCGTCCCGGATGTGAGGGCCGCTCCGGACGTCCCCGTCCGGATTTCCCGGGATTCCCGTATTCGCCGGGCAGCCTCCCGGCACTATAAGGCGAAAAGGGAGAACTGATGCCCCCCAGCGACGGACAGCTTCTGGAGCGCTTCGCCTCGGCCGGAGACCAGACCGCCTTCGAGGAGCTCGTGCGACGCCACGGCCCCATGGTCATGGGCGTGGCCGCCCGGCTGCTGGGCGACCCGCACGGGGCCGAGGACGTCTTCCAGGCGTCCTTCATGGTCCTGGCCCGCAAGGCCGGCGAACTGCGCAAGGGCGGTTCGGTGGGCAGCTGGCTCTACGGCGTGGCCGTCCGCGTGGCCCTCAAGGCCCGGGCCGCCGCCGCCGTCCGGGACGAGCACGAAAGGCGGGCCGCAGCCATGACCGAGGCCAGACCGAGCGCTGACGGGTCCTGGGACATCCTCCGGCCGGCCCTGGATGAGGAGCTGGCCAGGCTGCCCGGGAAGTATCGCCAGCCGCTGGTGCTCTGTTACCTCCAGGGCCGGACCAACGAGGAGGCGGCCGCTGAGCTGGGCTGGACCAAGGGGACGGTCTCCGGACAGCTGGCCCGGGCCCGGGAGCTGCTCCGGGAGAGGCTGGTGCGCCGGGGCGTGTCGCTCTCCGCGGCGGCGCTGGCCGCGCTGATGCTTGAGAAATCCTCGGCGGCGGTGCCCGGGGCACTGGCCGCATCCACGGTCAAGGCCGCGGCGCTGGCCGCGGCCGGGAAGGCGGCGGCCGCCGGGCTCGTCTCGGCCCAGGCCGCCGCTCTGACGGAAGGAGTCTTGAAGGCCATGTTCTGGATGAAGGTCAAGCTGGCCGCGGGAATAGCGCTGGGCGCCGCGGTGGTCCTCGGCGCCGGCGTGCCGGCGGCGATTCACGCCGTGCGGGCCGAAGAGGCGCGCAAGGACGCGGGCCCCAAGCCGGCGGTCATCGGCGGGCTGGAGATTTCGGTCCGCCCGGCCAAGGTCCCGTTCGGCAGCCGGGAGGCGCTGGCCTTCGTGGCCAGCTACAAGAACGCCTCCAACAAGGAGGTTGATCTCGAGTTCCAGTCGTTCATGGGCAGCACCACCCTCTACGGGATGAGCTTTGTCGTCGAGAACGTCGGGACCAAGGCCGTGCTGCGCTCCGGCCACGACCCCGAGGTGCTTCTGCCGAAAATGCCCACCCAACTGGTCGCCAGGAAGCTCGCCGCCGGCGAGGCGTTTGAGGCCACGGCGCAGGCCCCCGGCTCCGGCAACAGTTTCTGGCGGGACGCGGCCGGGGGACGGGAGAAGGTGGGGCTGCCCCTGGCGGCCGGCAAGTACCGCCTGACCGTGGAGTTCGACGCCGGCGACGCCGGCAAGGCCCGCTTCGGCCCCGTGGATTTCGAGGTCCAGGCGGTCGACGCCGCCGCCGAGCAGGCCGGCGAGAGGAAGGCCCTGGAGGCCGCCCGAGCCTACGCGCTGGAGCGCGCCGCCTTCCAGAAGAAGGTGAGCGCGAACGACGACTTCTGGAAGACCTTCAGGCCGGAGGACCTGGTCAAGGAGACCCCCAGGGGCGTGACCGACGACGGCAGGAACTTCACGTTCACCTTCAAGGCGCCGACGGCCAAGCCCGGGATGTCCGTGAGCATCACCGTGTCCGCGGACGCCGACGGCAAGGTTCCCTACGGGGGAGGGCAGGGCGACGCCGGCTTCTCCTTCCTCAACGAAGGCCAGGGCGCGCCGGTAATGATGAAGAAGGCGCCGGCCTTCATCGGTCCGCCGCAGCCGGCGGACTGACCGCACCGACGGAGCCAGCCAACCAGGAGGAGTGACGATGAAACTCAAGACGATCTGCGCGGGCTTCGCTCTGGCCGGCGCCATGGCCACAGCTGCCTGGGCCGGCGACGGCGGCAACAAGCCCGCGGGGGCCAAGGCGCCCGACCCGTTCAACTGGGGCGAGGCCGTCGATGGGCTGCAGCTCGGCCTGGTGCCCACCGGCCGGGGCGACACGCCGACGCTCCGGAACGTGTACTTCGAGGGCGAGGGCCTCAAGTTCGCTCTGTACCTGAACAACGCCGGCACGACCGACCTGACCATGGTGCATGCCGCGCTCAGCATGCCCGACTTCCGGGTCCTGATCACTCCCAAGGACGGTGGCAAGGTCCTCGTGGCCAGGTACGATGCCGCCCAGCTCGCCAAGGACGCGAGCGCCTCGGCCGCCACCGTGCGCCTGCCCCGCGGCGGCCACGGCAACTGCCCAATCGAGTTCGACGCCAAGTGGCGCTTCGAGGAGGCCGAGGGCGGCGCCACGGCCTTGAAGACCCTGCCGGTTGGCAAGTACCATCTCCAGATCGTCTACGAGCCCAAGCTCGGCGAGAAGGAGTCCGGCTGGAAGGGCAGGGCGCTCACCGGCAGTGCGGAGATTGAGGTACGGGTCAGGCCGGCACCCTCCGCCGCCTGGTCGGGTGGCGGAGGCGGCGGAGTGGGTGGTGGCGGAGGTAGTGGCGGTGGTGGCGGTGGTGGAGGCGGCGGTGTCGTGCCCGGGCCCAAGCCCGCTCCGCGGCCACTCCCCGGCCCCACGCCCACGATGTGAAGGCCAGAAGAGGCTCTTGAAGGGAAGGAGTGCGCAGACAATGTTCGGGATGAAGAGGATGGCGCAGGCTGCAGGGATGGCCCTGGCCGCCGCGGTTCTTGGGAGCAGCGCTCCCCTGGAGATCCGCGTCGCCCGGGGAGGCGAGGAGGTCGAACTCGTCACCCGGCCCGGAGAGACGGGCAGGGGCGACACCGCCAAGGACAGCCCGGCAAAGGCTGGCCCCGCCAAGGACGCCGTCCAGGCCTGGCTGAAGGACAACGTCAAGGGCGGCGTTGAACTGCCCGAGCTCGCGGAATCGGCCGATCCGGCGGTCAAGGCCGCCTTCCCCAATCACCAGTTCCTCACCATGCGCTTCGCGCAGTTCCCGGTGGCCCGGATGGCGCCCGAGCCGCTGGGGACCGCCAACCTCTTCGCCGTCGCCGAGGCCGGCAAGGACGGCAAGCGCGAGGTGACGCTCATGAAGAGCGCCGCCGACCTCCAGGGATTCTGCGCGAAGGCGCTGCGCGCCAAGGACAAGGACGCCGCCCGCGCCGCCGCCCACGGCTACTGCCTGCTCCGCAAGGAGCTGGCCCAGGACGGCTTCTTCAAGTTCGACATCAAGCCAGCCGAGTTCGAGGTGACCGAGAAGGATGGGAGCATCACCGTCAGGGCCGCCCTCAAGGTGGACGGCGGCGCTGCCGGCGGCCCGGCCAAGATGAGGAACTCCGGCTCGATCGATGCGCTCGTGGGCTTCGAGGGCAAGGATGGCGTCTTCAGGCTGGTCGAGGAGAGCGAGAACCTCCGGGCCGGCATGCGCCCGATCTGCCAGTCCCTGAAGCTCAACGACCCGGACCCGGCGGTGCGCGCCGCGGCCGAGAGGGATTTGCTGATCATGGGCCGCAATGCCCTGCCGTATCTCCGCAGCAAGATCGCCGCAACCAGCGGGGAGCTCCAGGAGAAGATCAAGGCCTTCACCCGGCGGGTCGAGGCCGGCGAGGGCGGCCTGAACGTCCCCGGCGGCCAGCCGGAAGCCAACTGACAGCCTAAGCAGACCGCATCCGCGGGGCGGGCCCAGGCCCGCCCCGCGCTTTTTTTGGTCTTTTTCGTGCATCGATTCCGGGGCGCGGCGGAGATAATGTCAGCAGGAGGGATGCCCGGAACCATGGTCGAAGCCATCCGCAGTGACGGGGAACTGCTGGCCGAGTTCACGGCCTCCGGTCGCGAGGCGGCCTTCGGGGAACTGGTCCGCCGCCACGGCCCGCTGGTCCTGGGCGCCTGCCGCCGCCTGCTGGGCGATGCGGCCGACGCCGAGGACGCCGCCCAGGCCGTCTTCATGGTCCTGGCCAGGAAGGCTGCGGCGCTGCACGGCGAGCGTTCGCTGGCCGGCTGGCTGCACCGCGTGGCCCGGCATGTCTCGCTCCGGGCGCGGGAGGCTGCGGCGGTCCGCAGGGCCCGTGAGAAGGAGGCCGGCATGGTCACCGAACGCGGACGGTCCGGTGAAGATCTCTGGGCCGCGGTCCGGCCGGAGCTCGACCGGGCGCTCGACGGCCTGCCCGATCGCTACCGGACTCCGCTCATCCTACATCACATGGAGGGTCGGACCCAGGAGGAGGTCGCCGCGCTGCTGGGGGTTCCGACCGGGACGCTCTCGGCGCAGCTCGCGCGCGGCCGGGAGATGCTCCGCGAACGGCTGGGCTCGCGCGGGGCGGTCTGCTCCGCGGCCCTGCTGGCCGGGTTGCTTGCCAATCACTCACTGGAACCGCTGCCGGGGTCCTTCGCGATCTCGGCGGCCAAGGCTGCGGCGCTCGCCGCGGCGGGGAAGGCGGCCGCCGCCGGGCTGGTCTCGGCCCAGGCTGCCGCATGGACGGAAGGAGTCTTGAAGGCCATGTTCTGGATGAAAGTCAAGTTGGCCGCGGGGATCGCGCTGGGCGCCGCGGTGGTGCTCGGAGCCGGGGTGCCGTTGACAGTGCGCGCCGTGCGAGCGGGCGAGGCGGCCCGGCCGGCGCCGCCTACGTTCCGGGGGGAGGAGCCGGTCCAGCCGGACCCCGCCGGCAAGAAGCTGCTCACCGACGAGGAGATGGAGAAGCTCGCCGCCGAGGCGGTGGCGGCGCTCAAGCCCGACGAGAAGGCCAACATGTGGCTCCGGGGCAAGCCGTTCAAGCCCACCATGAGCGCGCTCGGCAGCAAGAACCCGCACCTGGGCGAGCAGAAGATCGAGCACCCGCTCAAAGACCAGCGCTTCTGGTGCGTGCTGCTCTACCACACCACGGCCGTGCCGGTCCGCCACTACCTCTGTGTGGACCGCACCGGACTGGTTACCTATCCGTTCAAGGTCAACGAATCCCGGGGGGAGCAGTTCGGCAAGATGGTCGCCGCCGAGGACAGGTCCAAGTGGCAGGACCAGGACTACGTCAACGCCGCCGCGCTCTACGTGCACCTGAGCTCGCCGGCCAGCGAGGACGGCTGGAAGCTCTGCAAATCGGCCGACGACTTCCTGGCCATCAAGTTCAACATGTTCCCGGCCATCGAGGCCAAGCGCCAGGAGGCCGCCAAGCAGATCGAGGCCCCCAAGGTGGTCAAGGCCGGGGACAAGGCCACGGTGACCTTCTACGCCTGGCACAACATCGGCGGCGGGCTCAAGCAGTGGACCGTGGAGTTCGGCCCGGAGTTCAAGGCCGATTCCAGGGAGCTCGGCCGGTTCGGCGGCGGCGGGTACGATTGATCGGCGCATTACCCGGCCACAAAAACCAGAAGGGCCCGGCATTGCGCCGGGCCCTTCGGTTTTCAGAACCGCTGTGAGCCGCTCAGGCCGCCGGGCCCTCCCCGGCCGCTCCGGCCAGGACCGGCGGCGGGTAGACGAAGGTGCGGGTGCCGGCCTCGGCGTCCAGGCGCAGCAGCCCGTCGCCGGTCGAGCCGACCAGCTTGAGGCGCGCCGCCAGCTCCGAGGGGTTCTTCTCCTCCTCGACCTGCTCCTTGACGAACCACTGGAGCATGGGGTTGGCGGCGAAGTCCTTCTCGGCAGTGGCCAGCTCAACGAGGTTGTTGATCATGGCGGTGACCTTCTGCTCGTGGACATAGGCGGCCTCGAAGACCGCCCCGGCGCTCTTCCACTCATTGGGCGGGGCCTCGATGGCCCCGAGCTGCACCCGTCCGCCGCGGTCGGTGATGTGGTTGTAGAAGAGCGTCGCGTGAGTCAGCTCCTCCTGGGCCTGCACCTTCATCCAGCTGGCGAAGCCCTTGAGGTTCTGCTCGTCCAGCCAGGCGGCCATGGACAGGTACATCCAGGCCGAATAGGTCTCGGCGACGATCTGCTTGTTCATGGCGGCTTCGACTTTCTTGTTGATCATGATCGGGCAACCTCCTCCGTTTACCGGTCCGGAAGACGCTTCCGGCGCTTCCCGTACTAAACCCCGTCCAGTGCGGGGCTATTCCGACATGTATACGGCTGCGCCGGCCGATGACAAGCCCTTTACTCTCGGTCGTTTTTGGTGTAGTACTGCAGGGGAAGGAGAACGCGCATGCTTGGGAAATCGAGCCTTGTCGGCCTGGGCGCGCTGCTGGCCGGCGCCCTGTCCGTCCTGGGAGGAGAGCCGGAGATGAAGGCCGACTTCGTAGTGGCGACCGACGGCAGCGACGCCGGCCCGGGGACGAAGGAGAAGCCCTTCGCGACGCTCTCGCGGGCCCGCGACGCGGTGCGCGAGCTGAAGAAGGGCGGACAAACCAGGGACCTGGTTGTGCTGGTGCGCGGCGGGACCTACCGGCTCAAGGAGCCGCTGGTCTTCGGGCCGGAGGACTCGGGGACGGAGAAGTTCGCGATCACCTACGCGGCCGCATCCGGCGAGAAGCCGGTGCTGAGTGGCGGCCGGCTCATCACTGGCTGGAAGAAGCGCGAGGGCAACCTCTGGGTCGCCGAGCTGCCCGAGGTCAAGGCCGGCACCTGGTTCTTCCGTCAGCTCTTCGTCGACAGCGCCCGGGCCATGCGCTGCCGCCACCCCAACGAGGGACAGATGCTCAGGGTGGCCGCGGTCTCGCCGGACGTGAAGACCATCTCGTTCGCCGAGCCGCTGGCCAAGGGGGACTTGGCCGGCCAGGCGACCGAGCTGGTCGCCATCCAGGACTGGTCGATCACCCGGGGGCTGGTCGTCTCCTCCGGCGAGAAGTCGGTGGTCACGGCCACGCCGCACGGCTTGATCGGCCACGGGCACTATACCACCACCAGCCCGGGCAAAGCCGCCTTCTTGGAGCACGCTCGGGCCTTCCTCGACCAGCCCGGCGAGTGGTTCCTGGACCGCGCGGCCGGCGAGCTCTGCTACCTGGCCGCGGCCGCCGAGGATCCGGGCCGGCGGCGCTTCATCGCCCCGGTCCTGGAGCAGTGGCTGGTCCTGGCCGGGACCCGGGAGCGGCCGGTGCGCAACCTGCGCTTTGCGGGCCTGGCCTTCGAGCACGCCGAGTTCCCGCTCCCGAAGGTCGGCTACGCCGAGATCCAGGCCGGCCACTACGGCACGGCCGTCAAGGAGCCTACCCACGTGCCGCCGGTGGCGGTCGAGTGCCTCTGGGCGGAGGACTGCCGCTTCGAGCTCTGCCGCTTCGCCCACACCGGCTCGGCGGCGGTGGGCTTCGGGCCGGGCTGCCGGCGCAACGCCGTCGTCGGCTGCCGAATCGAGGACATCGGCGGCAACGGGGTCATGGTCGGCTGGCGCGGCAAGGGCGAGCTGACCGGCACCGGCCTCGACGCCGACTGGAAGAACCCGGCCGACGCGCCGTCCGGCCACGAGGTCGCCAACAACCTCATCCAGCGCTGCGGGGCGGTTTGCCACGGCAGCGTGGGGATCTTCGTGGCTTTCGCGCCGGACACCCGGGTGGCCCACAACCTGATCCGGGAGATGCCCTACACCGGCATCTCCATCGGCTTCCGCTGGAACCCGACCGAGACGACCATGAAGAACTGCCTGGTCGAGGCCAACCACATCCACGACGTGATGCGCATGCTCTCGGACGGCGGCGCGATCTATTCGCTGGGCTTCCAGCCCGGCACGGTCCTGCGCGGCAACCACATCCACGATGTCCGGCGCGGACCGTTCGCCATCGGTGCGCCCAACAACGGCTTCTTCGTGGACGAGGGCAGCAAGGGCTTCCTCTTCGAGCGCAACCTGGTTTACGCCACCAGCGGCGCACCGGCGCGCTTCAACAACTGCCAGGAGGCCTGGCACACCTGGAAGGACAACATGCTGGGCGGGCGTCGCAGTTCGGCCAAGGGCGTGGCCGGCCAGGCCCTGGCCTGCGACGGCGCAGCCCTGGACGTGCCCCACGCCGCCAAGCTCGACCCCGAGCGCTTCACGGTCGGCGTCTGGGTACGGATGGAGGACTACCCGGGCGGCGAGGACAACCGGCGCTGGCTGGTCAACAAGAACGGCAACGAGTGGACCGCTGGCCACTGGGGGCTGATCATTGCCGGAAAGGAGGCCGGCGCCTATCTGAATATCGGCGGCGGTCGCGAGAACTGCTTCGCGCCGCTGAGCTCCACGGCACCGCTCAAGATCAAGCAGTGGCAGCACCTGGCCGCAAGCTACGACGGCGCGACGCTGCGCGTCTACGTCGACGGCTCCGAGGTGGCCAGCAAGGCGGTCAATCTCAAGCGCGGGTCGGGGGGCTCGCCCCTGGTCATCGGTCGGCGCCAGGACGGCTTCGCCGCGTCAGCCTTCAGCGGGGCCCTCGACGAGATCCGGCTCTACGACCGCGCCCTGGACCAGGCCGGGATCAAGGCCCTGGCCCAGCCCCCCGCCGCCGGCAAGCCGCCGGAGGACGGGCTGGTCCAGGCCTGGGGCTTCGACGAGGCCGGCGCCGGAGACGCCGACAAGATCATCGAGGCCGCCGGCCTGGAGCCGGCCTACCGGCATCTGCTCAAGGAGCCGTGAACAGGACAAAGACGCCGCACCAAGTCGCGAAGAACGGGACGACGAGCCCCAACCACAGAGGACACAGAGGGCTCGGAGTTGGCTTTGGGCTTTCGGCTTTGGGCTTTCGGAACAACGGTGGCAGAATCTGTCGTCCTCTGTGTCCTCCGTGTCCTCTGTGGTTATATCGTGAGCTCACGTCACTCCGTCAGACCCACCTCGGCGAGCACCCGCCGCAGCGCGGCCAGCGTCGTCTCGCTCCGCTCGAGGCGCGGCTTGGCGTGGGTCTCGACCGAGATGTTCCCGGCGTAGCCGCCGGCCGCGAGCGCCTTGAGCTTCGGCGCCCAGCCGAAGTCCCAGCCCGGCTTGCCCCCGCCGAGCTCCGGCGTGTCGGCCGCCTTGTAGTGCATGTGCCGGACGTGCCGGCGGACGCGCTCGAAGCCGCGCTCCCAGGAGTCGCCGGTGGCCGACGGATCCCAGCGCTGGAGGTTGACGCCCATGGCCGGCGAGCCGACCGCCTCGACCAGCTCCGCCGCGGCCGTGCCGCTGTCGGCGTAGCTGCCGCCCTCGATCTCGATTGCCAGGGTGAAGCCGTCCCGGGCGGCCTTGGCCGCGGCGGCGCCGAGCATCTCGATCGCCTGTAGCGGCGCGCCCGCCTCGCGCCCGGGTCCCGCCGGGCGCTCGAAGCCGAAGATCACCACCGTCCGGCAGCCAACCTGCTCGGCGAGCCGGAAGGAGGCGTCGAGCTTGGCCCCGCCGTTGTGGTCGACGGCCCAGTGGCCGAGCGGCAGCTTGAAGAGCCCCGGGCTCACCGCGACGAAGCGGATACCGGCGTAGGTCTTCCGGAGCGAGGGCAGGAGCTCGTGGAAGGCCTCCGGGTAGTAGGGCGCGCGCTCCAGGTACACGCGGCGCAGCTCAAACTCGCGTACGCCCCACTTCCAGCCGATGGAGACGGCGGTCTCGAGGTCGTGGGAGATCTCGTCGGTGACGATGGAAAGCATCAGGAGACTCCTAAAAGGTTCTCACGCCAAGGCGCCAAGAACAGCAACAGCAGCTCTAACCACAGAGGACGCGGAGGACACAGAGGACGACAGATTCTGCCACCGTTGTTCCGAAAGCCCAAAGCCCAAAGCCAACTCCGACCCTCTGTGTCCTCTGTGGTTGGGGGCCGTCGTGCCGTTCTTGGCGGCTTGGCGGCTTTGCGTGAGCCAAGCTCCGGGAGCGACATCATGGCGTCGCCCCGCCGCCCAGCGGGATGCGCGCCAGCGGCGTGTAGGTCGGCCCGCCGCGGGAGAGCTCGCTCATGAAGAGGACGACTTCTTCAACATGGCACTCGCCGAACCCCTTGCCCTCGTAGGCCTTGAGCGCCTCGGCCAGCTCCCCTATGCCCCGCGAGCCCTTGACCCGGCCCATGGTCAGGTGGGCCTTGAAGGCCCGGCCGTCGGGCGGCACGCCGAAGTCCTCCATGTAGTCCTCGACGATGTCGCGGATGGCCCCCAGCTGGCCGCCGTCCTCCATCCGGGCGGCGACCAGCCGCATCCGGCGCGCATCGGGGAAGGCCGCCACGCCGGTGACCGTCCCGGCGAACGGCGCGTGCTCCTCGAGCGCCTCCTTGGCCGCGCCGGCAATCTCGCCGGTGGAGGTCATGGGCACGTCGCCCAGGAACTTCACCGTCCAGTGCAGGTTCTCGGGCGCGACCCACCGGACCGCTGCGTCGATGCGCTGGAGGTCGCTCATGACCGCGGCGAGCTCCCGGCGGAGCCGGTCGTCGATCTCGGCGGCGAAGAACGCGCGGATCAGCTTGGACACGGGATCACCCGGGGGAACGGATCAGACGGATCCGTCGGATCCGACCGATCCGTCTGATCAGAGCCCTGCTTGCCCACACGCAGCCCTAGAAGGCACACACCGCCCGGAGCTCGGCCACGCGCCGGTCGATCTTCTCGCGCGAGAGCGCCGCGACGTGCTGCGGACCGAAGCCCTGGATGGTGAAGCTGGCCACCGCCGTGCCGTGGGCCGCGGCCTTGAGCAGCGTGGCCGGGTCGGTCCGGCCGGTCTCGGCGAGAAAGCCCATCATCGCCCCGGCGAAGCTGTCGCCGGCACCGGTGGGGTCGACCACGTTCACCTCCGGGAAGGCCGGCAGCGCGCAGATGCCCTGCTTGGAGGCCACGGTCACGCCATGCTCGCCGCGCTTGATGACCACGGCCTTCAAGCCGAAATCCACCAGCTTGCGCGCGGCGCGGGCCAGCACCGCCTCGCCGGTGAGCATTCGCGCCTCGGTCTCGTTGAGGCACAGCGCGTCGACCCGCCCCAGCAGCCGGTCGAGCGCCGGGCGTCGCGTCTCGATCCAGAGGTTCATGGTGTCGGCCACCGTCAGGCGCGGCCCCTCCACCTGGTCGAGCACCTTCATCTGGAGCTCGGGGGCGCCGTTGGCCAGGAAGACGTAGTCACTGTCCCTGAAGGCCGCCGGGAGCTTGGGTTCGAACTCACCGAAGACGTTGAGATCGACCTTAACCGTCTCGGCCTCGTTCATCGCGCCCTGGTAGCGCCCGTGCCAGCGGAAGGTCTTGCCGGGCCGGACGACGAGGCCCTCGAGGTCGGCGTTCAGGCTGCCCAGGAACGCGCGGCAGTCCTTCGGGAAATCCTCGCCGACCACGCCGACCAGCCGCACCCGGGTGTAATGTCCGGCGGCCGCCGTGAAGTAGACCGCCGAGCCGCCCAGGACCGTTTCGGCCTTGCCGGCGGGGGTCTCGACGGTGTCGAGGGCGATGGAGCCGACCACGAGCAGGGACATGGGGCACCTCCTGAGGGCCGATTATCGATTTGGCCGGGGCCTTCGTCAAGGCGCCCTTCCGGGAGCGTGGATCAGACGGATCCGCCGGATCCGGCCGATCCGACGGATCAGAGACTTGCCCCCGGGCCATCCCCGGGCTACACTCCCATCATGGCTTCCGCGCTCTTCGGCGAGGATTTCCTCAGGCGGCTGGAGAAGCTGCGCCTGGCGCTGGTGCGCTCAGCCGGCTCGCGCTCCGAGGGGCTGCGCCTGGCCGGCGCGCGCGGCGGCACCGGCGAGTTCCGCGAGCACCGCAACTACGCCGCCGGCGACGAACCCCGCTACATCGACTGGAACCTCTACGGCCGCCTGGAGCGGCTCTTCCTCAAGGAGTTCACCCCCGAGCACGAGGGCCGCGCGGTCGTCTGTTTGGACTGCTCGGCATCGATGGGCGCCGGGCCGGGCGGCCCCGGCAAGTTCGACTTCGCCAGGCGCCTGACCGCCGCGGTGGCCTACGTGGGCCTGGCCGGCGGCGACCGGGTGACCGCGGTGACCTTCTCCGGCGGCGACGCCAGGCCGCTGGCCCTGCGCGGCGGCGCCCAGGGCCTGTACGACCTGCTCGAGTTCCTGGAGCGCGCCCGGCCGGCCGGGGAGAGCGGCCTGCGCCCGGCCGCGGAGCGCGCCGCCCGGGCGGCCTCCGGCGGCGGCCGCGGAGTGGCCGTGTGGATCAGCGACCTCTGGATGCCGCCGGCGGCCTGGACGGACCTGGCCGCGGCGACCGGGCGCGGCGCCGACGTGGTCCTGGCCAGGGTGCTCTCCCCCGAGGAGGTCGCCCCTCCCGCCCCGGGGGCCCTGATCCTGGTCGACTCCGAAACCGGGGAGCGCCTGCGCCTCGACGGCCCGACCACCTCCGCCGGCTACGAGGCGGCGGCCGCGGCTCACGCCGGTGAGCTGGCGGCCTTCGCCGCGCGCCACCGGATGCGCCTGGTCTGCGCGGCCAGCGACCGGCCCTTCGAGGAGGCAGCCCTGGAGCTGCTGGCCCGGGGGCGGCTGGTGGAGCGGACCTAGAGTGCGTCCGTAAACCTGGGCGGGGCACGTTGGGAACGCCGCCCGACCGGGCGCAAGGCGCGGCGACGAAGTCGGCTCGGCGGAGAGCCGTCGGGGAGCCGCAACGCCGCGAACGGCCGGGCGCCGCCCCAACCCTCCGGGCCGGGGGCGGCAGGGCGCGGGCCTTCGTTGCTCGTCGTCGCCGTGTCGCTTTGGACACTTGCTCCTCCTCGCGCCTCGGCCGGCGCCCTGCCGCCCCCGGCGCGCCCCACCCAGGTCTACGGACGCACTCTTGACATCCGACATGCAGCGACAAGGCGGAGCACCGGAAGGGCGGACGGCTCCGGCTTGCTCTCCGGATGTTGGGCTCCTGCCTGATGGATGCCGCGGGTTACGCGCTGAATGTTCGCTCTAACTTTGCGGCCCTCCCTGGCGTCGGTATAATGTGGCCGCCTCATCAGGAGAATACCGCATGAAGCCCCGCCTGCGCATCTGTCTGCCCCTGCTGGTCCTGGCCGCCCTGGCCGCCGCCGGGTGCAATCCCAAGAACTCGGCCGACGAGGCCGCCTACCGGCGGGCCATCCGGGACATCAAGAGCCCCAACCAGGCCGAGCGCGCCACCGCCGCGGAGAACCTCAAGCGCTGGCCGGCCCACGCCAAGGAGTCGATCCCGCTGCTGATCGAGGCGCTCAAGGACGACTACACCTGGGTGCCGATCTGGGCCGCCGGGTCGCTCACCGCGCTGACCGACAAGGACTTCACCGCCGAAGACAAGCAGCTCAACCACGAGCGCTGGCACAAGTGGTGGTACGAGGAGGTCAAGCAGAAGGCCCCCAAGGTCGCCCCGCCCGACGACCAGACGCTCAAGAAGGTCCGGGCCAAGGTCGAGAACGACAAGGGCCAGATGTACCTGGGCGGCGGCGACTACGTGACGGCCGCCAACCACTTCATGGAGGCCATCAAGATCGACGGCCGCGTGGCCATGTACCACTCGAACCTGGGGCTGGCCATGCTGGGCCTCAAGCAGTACGACCGGGCCCTGCGGTTCTTCGACGTGGCCAAGAGCATGGACCCCAACTTCACCGAGTCCTACCTCAACAAGGGCGGGGTCTACACCGAGATGGCCGCCGACAAGCGCTCCGCCGCCGCCGAGTACCAGGCCTCGCTGAATGCCAAGCTGGCCGCCGGGGAGCGCGACGCCGCGGCCGAGGACAAGAAGCGGATGACCGAGGCCATCGACGCGGCCAAGGCCCTGGAGAAGCAGGCCGTCGACGAGTTCCTGCACGCGCTGGCCACCGACCGGACCGCGGCCAAGACACCCGACCGGGACGACCGCCTGTGGGCCGCCCACCTGGCCATCGGCCGGATCCGCATGCGCCAGGGCAACTGGGAGGATGCCGCGCCCTCGCTGGAGAAGGCCCGCGACCTGCAGAACCGCGACCTGGGCATCCGCCGCGACCTGGCCATCACCTACTTCGCCCTCGACCAGTTCTTCCGCTCCTGGAAGGAGATCAAGGCCATCGAGGAACTCGGCGGCCGGGTGGATGCCGGCTTCCGGAAGAAGGTCGAGGACCGCGTCCGCGAGATGGGCGGCGATCCGGGCCGGGCGAATCCCTGAAGGCGTTGCCGCGCGGGCGCACCGGCGCCCGACGGTTTTTCTCCGCTACCGGCCGACTGCTGCGCGGTTAGAATCCGGCCGGACCGGAGGACTCTTCCGATGCCCAGGCTGTCGTTTCTGGCCGCCCTGTGCGGCGCGGCATTCGTGGCGGCGCCGGCCCTCGCGGGCGAGGCCGCCGCGCCGGAGAAGCCGGCCGAGGCGCCCGCCGAAAAGCCCAAGCCCAAGACGCCACTGGCCCTGCAGCCGCAGATGAAGCCGTTCCTGACCGCCGGCGCGGCGCGCTGCGGGACCGTCCTGCTGGTCAAGGTCGCCGCAGCGGGCGAGGTCAAAACCGACGAGGACCCGCCCGCCCAGGACCAGGCCGGCAACGAGGCCATGATGCGCGCCGGCATGTGGTGGGGCGGCCAGCTCAACAGCGTCCTGCGCCTGCGCTGCGAGGTGCTGGAGGTCCTGCGCGGCGACGCCGCGCTCAAGGAGTGCACGGTGCTCTGCCGGCACTTCGACATCAACGCCGCGCGCATGGCCATGATCCAGGAGGCCCGCGAGGAAGCCAAGAAGAAGGGCGCCGCCGCCGGCTTCAATTTCAACCAGGAGGACATGATCAAGCGCGCCGCGCCGGCCGCCGGCGAGACCTGGCTGCTCGTGCTCATGCCCGACGCGACCGCCAAGCCCGCGGCGGGCGAGAAGCCGCCACACTTCTCCACCGGCTTCCTGCCGGTCCAGGCCCCCGCCGCCGACCTGCTCGGCGACATCCGCAAGCTGGTCAAGAGCGTCCGGGACTTCGACAGGCCGCCGGAGCTGAGCCCCGACCAGCGCGCCGCCGCAACCCGGCACATCGCCGCACTGGGCTCGGCGGAGTACGCCGCCCGGGCCAAGGCCAGTCAGGACCTGATGGCCCTTGGCCTGGCCGCCCGCAAGATTCTGGAGGAGACCGCCGCGTCCAGCTCCGACCCCGAGGTCCGCGAGCGCTGCGCCCTGATCCTCGACGACCTCAAGCCCATCCCCGGCGGCAAGCCCGAGGACTGGGCCGGCACGGCGGCGGTCAGGAAGTCCGAGGAGAAGCCGGCGCCGGCCGTTGAGGCGGTGATCGAGTAGACCCCGGGAGAGGCCGGCCGGCCTTCTGTTTTCGCGACAGCCTGAGGTCACGCCGCCGGTTTGATGGCCGGCGGCTCGGCAGGCTTCGGCTCGGGCCTGGGCCCCGGCCGGGCCCCCGGCCAGGCGCAGTCCTTGGGTATCTCGAATGCATCGAAGGCCTCGAACTCGTCGCCCTTGGCGGACGGCCCGAACACCTTGAAGCTCAGCTTGTCGGGGGAGACCGCCACGGTCAGGAAGTGGACGGTGGCGGCGAACTTCACCGACCAGTCCGCTCCGACGTCGAAGCCCTTGCCGCGCAGCGGAGCCCCGCCGCCTCCGATGGTCAGGTGGGTGATGCCGTTGATGGGCTTGGTGCGCTCATAGTTGTGGTCGTGGCCGACGAAGACCGCGTGGACCTTCCCGGCGATCAGGACCGACTCGACCTCCTTGCGGAAGCCGACGTTGCCGCCGTGGCTGCCGGTCGAGTACATGGGCTCGTGGAAGGTCACGAAGCGCCAGCGGTCCTTGGCCTCGGCGAGCTTCTCCGCCAGCCACTTCATGCGCCCGTCCTCGGACTTGGGCCGGGTGTACTGGTCCAGGGCCAGGATCCGCACCGAGCCGTAGTCGAAGCACAGGTCGTCGGCATGCCCGGAGGCCTCCGGCCGATCGGGAATCGGGAAGTACTTCGGGAAGAGATCGGTGCCGCCCTCGTGATTGCCGCGCACCGGCACCAGCGGCAGCCGGGCCAGCAGCGGCGCCGCCGGCCGGAAGAACTGCTCGGCGGTGGCCTCCTCGTCCGAGCCGCCCTGGGCGAAGTCCCCGGTGTGCAGCACGAAGGTGTGCTGTTTGAGCCGTTCGACCTCGGCGACCAGCGCCTTGATCACCTGCTCGTGGGCATCCTTCCGGGTGCGGGTGTCGCCGTAGGCGAAGAAGGCGAAGTCCGCCCCATCCTTGGCGCCGGCCTGGGGGGCGGTCCGGAAGCGCAGGGTGCCGAGCGCCGGCCCGCCGGCCGCTCCGGAGAACACCTCGACCTGGTGTTCGGTCCCGGCGGCGAGCCCGGTGACCTTCAGCGCGTGGAACTCCACGGCCTTGGGCTCCGTGAAGGTCTTCGCCTCGGCCGCCCCCTCCGCCTTGACGACCGCCAGGCCGACGGCCTTCTTCTCGGTCTGCCAGCAGATCGTGGCGCCGTCGGCGGCGAGCGCGACGGCGTACGGGCCGCTGAGCGGCCCGGGGACGGGCTTCTCGGCGGCAGCGGCGGAGCACAGGGTGAAGAAGGCGAACGTCAGGATCATTGCCAGGCTGCGCATGGCGGGGACCTCCTGCCGGCTATAACCGCCGGGCTCCTGGAAGTCTAGCCGGACATCCGGAAATCGCCAGGTCCGGGCGGTCCACAGGGCCATGCCCGAAACCATTCATCTTCCGTCGATCCAGCGGGTGTTTTCAACGCGGAGGTCGCAGAGGGCCGCAGAGTTCGCAGAGGTGTGTGCGTGTTTCTTTGTGCGCAGGAAAGGTGCACAACCAGCTCCCTTGCCATCCTCTGCGTCCCTCTGCGAGCTTCTCTGCGACCTCTGCGTTGAAACCGGGCCTGCGCAATCGGAGCGCCCGGGGTTTGCTGGAACAACCGTGGGCGGCCGCGAGCCCACTTGCAATGCCCGCGGCCGCGGGCAGAATCGGCGGCGGTTCCGGAGCGCAGGAGGGCCCGCCTTGGCGGAAGTCGCACTTGAGGGCGTCACCAAGGTCTACCCGGGGGGCGTGACCGCGGTCCGCGACGCGTCGCTGGCCGTCCGCGACGGCGAGTTCATGGTGCTGGTCGGGCCGTCGGGCTGCGGCAAGTCCACGCTGCTGCGCACCGTCGCCGGGCTCGAGGAGGTCACCGCCGGGACGGTCCGCATCGGCGGCCGGGTCGTGAACGACGTCGCCCCGCGGGACCGCGACGTGGCCATGGTCTTCCAGGACTACGCCCTCTACCCGCACATGACCGTCGCCGGGAACCTGTCCTTCGGGCTGAGGATGCGCGGGCTCCCCGCGGCCGAGATCGGCTCGCGGGTGGCCGAGGCCGCCCGGACCCTGGGCCTGGAGGGCCTGCTCGACCGGCGGCCCCGGGAGCTCTCCGGCGGCCAGCGCCAGCGCGTGGCCCTCGGCCGGGCCATCGTCCGGAAGCCCGCGGTCTTCCTCTTCGACGAGCCGCTCTCCAACCTGGACGCCGGGCTGCGCGCCGAGCTGCGCGCCGAGATCAAGAAGCTCCACGGGCGGCTGGGCACCACCACCATCTACGTGACCCACGACCAGGTCGAGGCCATGACCCTGGGCGGGCGCATCGCCGTGCTCCGCGACGGGGTCATCCAGCAGCTCGGCGAGCCGCTCGAGCTCTACGACCGCCCGGCCAACCGCTTCGTGGCCGGCTTCCTGGGCGCGCCGCCGATGAACTTCCTGGCCGGGACCTTCGCCCGGCGCGACGGCGGCGCCTTCTTCAGCGACGGCCACGCCTGGATCCGCCTGCCGGACGGCGCGGCACAGGCGTTGGCCGGCCGGGAGGGCTGCCCCATCGAGCTGGGCATCAGGCCGGAGCGGCTGGCCATGGCCGCGTCGCCGGCCGGTGCCGCTGCCGAGAGCGGCCTGGAGGCCAAGGTGGAGGTGGTCGAGCCGCTGGGCAGCGGGACCATCGTCCGGCTGGCCACGCCCCGCCAGCACCTGACCGTCACGGTCGAGGCCCACCGGACGGTGCGGGTCGGGGAGATCGCCTGGCTGTCCGCGCCGCCGGAGCACTGGCACGTATTTGACGGGCAGAGCGGGCGGGCGGTGGGGCCGGGCGGCTGAGCCAGGGCGGGCTGGGGTGTTCCATTACGGTCCAGGGCTCGCCGAAGCAGCGGATCGCCGGCGAAACCGCAGATTGCAGAATGTCGAATTACGAATGTAGAAGTGCGGTGCGGGCCTTCTCCTCGTCCTTCGCAATTCCGACTTCGACATTCGGCATTCTGCGGTTCGTCGTGAGTCCTACCCCTTCACCGCTCCGCCGGTCAATCCGCTGATCAGCTGCCGCTGGGCCACCGCGTAGACGGCGAGCGGCGGCAGCACGGCCAGGGCCAGCGCCGCGGCGAGCAGCGGGGTGTCCGACCCGAACTCCCCGCGCAGGTTCTGGACGCCGAGCGGCAGGGTGTAGTGCCTGGGGCTCTGGAGCAGCACCAGCGCCAGGGCGAACTCGTTCCATATGTTGACCAGCGTGATCATGGCGACGCCCACGAGCGCCGGCCGGGCCAGCGGCAGCCCCACGCTCCGGAAGGTCCGCCACGGGCCGCACCCGTCGAGCGCCGCGGCCTCGCGGAGCTCCTTGGGGACCTCCCGGAAAAAGGCGGCCAGCAGCACAACCGCCACCGGCAGCGAGGTCGCCACGTAGACGGCAACCAGCCCGGTGCGAGTATCGTAGAGACCGGTGGCCTGGAAGAGCTTCAAGAGCGGGATGAGCGTGACGTGCACCGGCACCATCATCCCGGCGGCGAAGAGCATGAAGACCGCGCCGCGCCCGGCGAAGCTGATGCCGGAGAGCGCCCAGGCCGCCGGCGCGGCCAGCGCCACGGTCAGGAGCATGGAGGCCGCGGTGATCCACGCGCTGTTCCAGAACCAGGTCAGGAAGTCGCCCTGGCTCCAGACCCGCCGAAAGTTGTCCAGGTTGATGCCGTGGGGCAGGCCCCACCAGTCGCCGGCCTGCTCGGGGCCCTTGACGCCGGTCGAGACCATCCAGAAGAGCGGATAGGCAGCGACCGCCAGTCCGGCGCCCAGCACCAGGTACTTGGCGGCCGAGGACGCGCGGAGCCTCACGCCGCGCCTCCGGTCGGCTGCGCGCCCCTGCGGAACTTCATGACCAGCCAGGCGACGATGAGCGAGACGGCCAGCAGCACCACGGCGAGCGCGCAGCTGTAGCCCACCCGGTGCTGGGCGACGCCCACCGAGTAGATCCAGGTGGCGCCGAGCTCGGTGGCGTGGTCGGGCCCGCCGGCGGTCATCACGTAGACCAGGTCGAAGTACTTGAGCGAGCCGATCACCGCCAGGAGCGCGCTCACTCCCAGCACCGGCGCGACCCCCGGGAGGGTCACGTGCCGGAAGCGGCCCCAGGCGCCGGCGCCGTCGAGCTCGGCGGCCTCGTAGAGCCCCTTGGGGATGGCCAGTACGCCGGCGAGCAGGATCACCATGTGGAAGCCGACGTACTTCCAGGAGACGGCGCTGAAGACCGCCCCGAAGGCAAGGCGCGGGTCGCCCAGCCAGTCGGCGCCGCTCGCGCCGACGGCGCGGAGCGTCGCGTTGGCCAGGCCGTCGGCCGGGTCGAGCAGGAAGTAGCGCCAGAAGAAGGCGATGACCACGGTGGGCAACACCATCGGCGCGAAGTAGGCGGTCCGGAAGAGCCACCGCCCGCGGAGCGGCCCGGCCAGCATCGCGGCCAGCGCCAGCGCGATGGGCAGCTGCACCACGACGGAGAGCGCGGCCAGAAGCAGGTTATTGAGCACGGCCTTCCAGAAGATGCCGTCAGCGAAGGCCTCGGCGTAGTTCCCGAGCCCCAGCCACGCCGGCCGGGCCTGGCCCTGGTTCCAGGAGAAGAGGCTCAGCCCCGCGGCCTCGAGGATCGGCAGGAGCGCGAAGCAGATGTAGACGGCCAGCGCCGGCGCCAGGAAGAGCCAAGCCGCGCGGGCCTCGCGCCGGGCGCCGACAATCACTTCTTCTCTCGCTCCGCGATGGCCCGGGCCTTCTGCTCCATGAGCCGGGCAGCCTCTTCGGGAGTCTTGGAGCCGCCCAGCAGCGCCTGGGCCGTGCTCTTGTGCTCCTGGGCGAGCTCGGGGGGCAGGGCCTGGTCGTAGTAGAGCTGGATGTCCCGCGCGCGGGCGAGGATCTCGGCGGCCGGGCAGGTCTCGGAGGCCAGGGCGCCCTCGAGCAGCTTGGGGTCGAGCGCCGGGATGCGCCGCGTCGCGGCCCACTCCCGGCCGGTGGCGACCGAGGTCAGCTCCATGATGAGAGCAGCCGCCTCACCGGTGTGGGAGCACCGGGAAGAGACCGCGTAGCCGGCGTTGACGCCGCCCAGGACCAGGGAGGCGTCGCCCTTGCCGCCCTCGACCGCCGGGAAGGCGAAGCAGCCGAGCTTCTCGGCGAAGCCGGCCGGGGCCTCGTCCCGGAGGTTGCCCAGGAGGTAGGTGCCCATCAGCATCATCGCCGCCCGGCCCTGGAAGAAGAGCCCCCGGGCGCGGGTGTAGTCCATGCCGCTGAAGCCCTCCGAGAAGGCCCCGCGGCCGGCGAGCTCGGCGGACATCCGGCCGGCCGAGACGAAGGCCTCGTGCTCGAAGCCGGCCTGGCCCCGGCGCGCGAGAGCGTCGGCGAAGGGCTCCTTGCCGCCGAGCCGCGTGGCCAGGTAGGCGAAGTAGAACGCCCCCGGCCAGGAGTCGGAGTTGCCGAGCGCGATGGGCGTGACCCCGGCGGCCTTGAGCTTGTCGCAGGCCGCCAGGAACTCCTGCCAGGTGGCCGGCGGCTTAAGGCCGTGCTTCTCGAAGACCTCGCGGTTGTACCAGAAGACCACCACGGCGATGTCCGCCGGCAGGGCGAGCAACTTCCCGTCGGCCCGGCAGATGTCCAGCGCCCTCGGGGCGTACTGCCCGAGCCGGTCGGCCGGAACCCGGCCGGAGAGGTCGAGGACGTGCCCGGCGCGCGCCGCGGCGGCCAGAGTCCCGCCGCCCCAGGTGTGGAAGGCGTCGGGCCCGGAGCCTGCGGCCAGGGCGGTGGCCAGCTTGCTCTTGAAGGCGTCGTTCTCGAAGGCCAGGACCTCGACCGTGACGCCCGGATGCGCCGCCTCGAAGCGCCGGACCGCCGCGGCGACCACGTCCTTCATCGGGCTCTTGGTCTGGATGTGCCAGAGGGTGAGCTTCTTCGGGGCGCCGGGCTTCGGAGCCCCGGCGTCCTGCCCGCAGCCGGCCAGGAAAGCAACTGGCAGAACGGCCAGCAGCAGCGACCAGACGGCGCGCATCAGAGTGCCCCCTTCCCACGAACCACCCTTCCCGCCGTCGCCCGGGCTACCGCCGCGGCCCAGACCTCGCGCACCCCGGCGGCCTTGAGGGCCCGGGCGCACTCCTCGGTCGTGGCCGCGGTGGTGATCACGTCGTCGACCAGCAGCACCCGCCGCCCGGCGAGCCGCTCCGGGCGCCGGACCGCGAAGGCCCCGGCGAGGTTCTCGAGGCGCTCGGCGCGGGACAGCCCCGCCTGCCGGGGTGTGGCCCGGAGCTTGACCAGGCTGCCCCTCTCCACGGGAAGCCCCAGCCGCCGGCCGAGGTGCCGCGCCAGCTCCAGGGTGTGGTCGAAGCCGCGCTCGCGCACGCGCGCGGGGTGCGACGGGGCCGGCACGATGACGTCGCACTCGCCGGCCCGGACCGGACAGTCCGGCGCGGCCAGGCGCTCGGCGACCAGGTCCGCCAGGTACCGGCCGAGATACGCGCGGCTGCCCCGCGGCGCGTACTTCCAGGCCTTGATGACCTCGGCCAGCGGGCCCTCGTGGACTCCGGCCGTGGCCGCCCGTGTGAAGACCAGGTTCATCCGCCCGCAGTCGGCGCACCAGCGTCCGTCGTGGTCGCTCTCGAACGGCCCGAGCGGCACCCCGCAGCGCCGGCAGGCCGGCCCGCCGATCAGGGGCAGCTCCGTCCGGCAGCCCTCGCAGAGCAGTCCGGGCTCGCCCGGCTCGCGCCCCGCGCCGCAGCCCGGGCAGACCGGCGGCCAGAAGAGGTCCAGCGCCGCGCCCAGCGCCAGCCGGGCGCCGCGGAGGGCCTTGGCGGGCAGCCGTCGACTGAGCGCTAGCGGTCGTCTCTCGTCATCAGACATAACCCAGGCCTCCGCTTCTCGGCATCGCTATCGATATCGGTATCGCAATCGGAGCTCGCCCGCCGTGGCGGACGAAGAGACCGGTTCTTCCCGAAAGGGAACCACGACCTTGCCGGCGCTTCGATACCGATGGCGATAGCGATACCGATACCGACGAGGCCACGCCAGGCCCGGCCGGATGGACTCTAGCGGCGGCCGGGGACATAGCTCCCGTTCATCCGGTAGATGAAGGCCAGCACCTCGGCGACGGCCTCGTAGAGCTCGGGCGGTATGTCCGCCCCGACCGGCAGGCTGCCAAGCACCTCGGCCAGGTCCGCGTCCTCGTGTACCGGCACGCCGCTGGCCCGGGCCCGCTCGAGGATCCGCCCGGCCATCAGTCCCACGCCGCTGGCCAGCACCTCCGGGGCGCCGCGGCCGGCCGTCGGGTCGTAGCCGAGGGCCACGGCCACCTGGCGCGGAACCCTTCGCCGCCGGCGGAGCGGCGGGGGGAGGCCGGCGAAGTTGATCGCGGCCATGTCAGGCGGCGCCTCCGAAGACGGTTGCGGGTTGCGGGTTGTGGGTTGCGGGTGGCCGGATCAGCTGGTCGTGCCGACCACGGTCCGTAATTCGCAACCCGCGACCCGCAACCCTGCTCACGCCCACAGGTCCAGCCCTCCGCCCCCGGCGGCCCCTTCGGCCTCGGGAAGATCCGACGCGCCCCCGCGCCTCCGGCGGCCGGCGGTGACCGTGGAGCTGACGCTGGCCTCGAAACCGTGCGCCGTCAGCCGGTCTTCCAGCTCGCCCAGGCTGGCGGCCACGTGGTCGCCGCGCTCGCGGTCAGGGAGCTCCAGCTTCACCGCCAGGCTGCGCCCGGAGAGCGCCAGCTCCGACCGGACCTCGCCCAGCGCGGACAGGTCCAGGTCGAGCACCGCGCGGACCGAGCCCCGGCCGCGGCCGGGCGATCCGGCGCCGGAGCCGGTGCCATCGCCGCTTCTGCGCACCAGCACCCGCAGCGCGGCGGTGCCGCCGTCCGGTCCGCCGGCCCCGGGCAGTTCGACGTAGGAGAAGGCCCCGCCGGGGCCCGAGGCCGAGAGGCTCCAGAGCCGCGCGGCGTCGAGGCGATCCTGGGCGGCGGTCAGTGCCCGGTGCGCGCCGGCGAGCGCCGCCACCTGGGGCGAGGCGGCCAGCGCCGCGCGCTCGCGCTCGGCGGCCAGCAGCCGGAGGTCGGCGAGCTCCCGGGGGCCGAGCGCCCCGAGCTCCGCGCGGAGTCCGGGCGCCAGCCCGGCGGCCGGAGCGTCCGGCCCCCCCTGCGCGCGGAGGTCCGCCAGCAGCCGGTCGAGCAGCCCGGCGAGCTGCCGGGGGTCGGGGGCGCCTCCGGGCGAGCCCCGCTCGGCGGCGGGCAGGGAGGCCAGCAGGTTGGCGAGCGCGTCGAGGGCCGCGGCCTGGGGCAGCGCCCGGACGGCCTCGGCCATGCGGGCCTCGACCGCCGCCAGGAGCTCGCCGACCTGCGCGGGCAGCGCCGCGACGGCCCCGGCCAGGCCCGCGCTGGGTTCGGCCCCCGCCGCGGCGGCGGCAGGCCCGGCGGCCAGGGCGCCGGCGCGGGCGGCCAGGTCGTCCGTCCCGCCTGCGGCCAGCAGCCGGGAGGCTTCGGCCAGCAGCTCGCCGGCGGCGGCTCGGCCGCCGAGGAAGCTCTGCAGGCCCTCCTGCAGCCCGCGCGGCGCCGCTCCCTGGCCGGAGGCCGGCGCCGCTGCTCCCGAAGCGTCCTCCCGGACCATGGGGATCAGGTCCATGAGCACCCGGCTGCCAGCCTGGCGGACGACCAGGCGGAGCTGGTCGCCGGGAGAGAGCGCCGCGGCGGAGTCCGCCAGGACCTCCCGCCCGCCGATGGACAAGGCGAAGCGCCCGGCCGCCACCTGGGCCAGCACCCGGGCGGACAGGCTGTCGCCGGCCTTAAGGCCCGCGGGCAGGGCGCCTTCGGGCAGGCTGAAGGCCGGTCCGGGCGCGGAGGGCAGGTTCTGCGGGATTTCCGGCATTTTACGCCTCATGCCTCCCGGGAAGACGACCGATGACAATGGTCGGGAGTCGCTCTTCCCGCAAGGAGGGTGCCCGGATGGATCCCATCAGCGCAGCGGCGGCCTACAGCACGGCGCAGGCCACCGAGAACGTCAAGACCGAGGCCGGGGTGAAGGTCATGAAGATGGCCCTGGACCAGGACAAGGCCGTGCTGGAGCTGCTCGCCAAGACCCTCCAGACGGCGACCACCGGGCTGGGGCGAAAGATAGACGTTCAAGCCTGAAGCCATTGCCGTATCTCCCCGGGCCGGATGGTAGCGCCGGCCCAGCACAATGCAAGCATAGCCGATCGGTCGCCGGGAAACCGCCACGCCCTATGCACAGCGCTTTCGATCCCGCTCCGGCATGGTGAGTCATCCCAAGTTTCAGTGGCGTTGAGAGGGATCCCCGGTCCAGCGCAGGGGGCAGCCCGGAGCTACCGCTCGCGGGCATCCCTGCCCGCTCGCTGCGTGGGAAAACGCCTTCGGCCTCCTGCCTTCGGCGTTTTCCAACGCCGCCCCGGACTGCCCCCCGCACTGGACCTCCGTCGTCCGGCCATCGTGGGTCCGGTGTACGGGGTGGGCCGGGCTCGGCGTCGAAGATGCCCGGAGCCAGGGATGGCGGCAGGGCAGCTTCGTCGCAGCTTGGAGGGCAGGATGCCCTCCAAGCGGTAGAGACCGGCCCGCCCCGTGCGCCGGCCCCTCCTCGTACAACCCTCTTCAGGAAGTGGGGATGGTTCAATCCGGCATGACCTTGCACGCTCCTCCCCGGCGGATATGCTTGGGCCCGGATCCCGGAGACAGACCGCCATGGCCATAGAGATAGCCCACACCCTGATCACCCCCTACAGCCTGCTCAAGAGCCGCACCGGCGGCATCATCGGCCGGCTGCTCGCCTGGGGCGAGCTGGAGCTGGCCGGCGCGCGAATCTACGCGCCCGACGACGCCTTTGTCGACGCCTACCTCAAGGTGGTGGGCGCAAGCAGCCTGGATCCGGCCATGAAGGCTCCCCTCGAGAAATACCTCGACGAGAACCTCCGCCCGGCCAACCGCATGGGCATCTCCAACCGGACGTTGGCCCTCTTCTTCCGCGGGGAGAACGCCTTCGCCAAGCTGCACAACGTGCTCGGCCCGCTGGAGCTCAAGCTCCGCGGCGACAACATCCGCGGGACCTACGGCGACATGGTGGTGGTCGACGGCAAGGTCCAGTACTTCGAGCCGGCGGTGCTCGGCGCCGCCGACGCCGCCACCGAGCGGGCGGTGCTGGCGCTGCTGGCCGAGCGGGCCGAGAGCTGCGGCGGAGTGGTCGAGCACGCCGTCAAGCTGCCGCCGGAGGCGGAGACCACCCTGGTGATGCTCAAGCCCGACCTCTTCGCCAAGCGCTCCTCGCGGCCCGGCAACATCATCGACATGTTCAGCCGCACCGGGCTGTACATGGTCGGGGCCAGGCTGGTGCACATGTCGCTCGACCAGGCCAACGAGTTCTACGGGCCGCTGCGCCAGATCTTCGTCAACCGCCTGAAGTTCCTGGTGGAGCGCAAGCTCCGCGAGGGGCTGAAGGGCGCCTTCCAGTTCGAGGTCACCGACGCGGACATCGCCGCCATGGCCGAGCCGCTCAAGGACAAGAACGCCGAGTGGGAGTTCAACCAGATCGTGTCGTTCATGACCGGCCGCGATCCCTACAAGGAGGTCTCCGCGCCGGCCAGGAAGGCCCCGGGGCGCTCGACCTGCCTGGCGCTGCTCTACCGCGGCGTCGACGCGGTCAACAAGATCCGCGAGCGGCTCGGGCCCACCAACCCCAAGGAGGCCGCCGGCGGGACGGTCCGCTCGGACTACGGCTCGGACCTGATGCGCAACGGCGCCCACGCCTCGGACTCGGCGGCCAACGCCGTCCGCGAGCGCAAGATCATCGGCCTGTCCGGCACCGAACCGAGTGCGGAGGCGGCCATGATCCGCGAGTTCCTGGCCGGCAGGTGAAGCCGCGCGCCGCGCGGGCGCAGAGGACGGTGGCATGATAACCCCGACCATGAAGGACTTCGCGGCCCTGGCCGGGAAGTTCGACTACGTCCCGGTCTGCCGGGAGTTCCTGGCCGACGCCCTGACCCCGGTGAGCGCCTTCCGCCGCTGGGCGGACGTCTCCCGGCACGCCTTCCTGCTGGAGAGCGTGGAAGGCGGCGAGAAGACCGGTCGCTACAGCTTCCTGGGCGCCGAGCCGGAGCTGGTCTTCCGTTCGACGCTCGATTCCGTCGAGCTCACCCGCGCCGACGGCTCGGTCGAGCGTCGCGAGAAGGTCGACCCGCTGGCCGAGCTCGAGAAGGAGCTCGGGCGCTTCCGGGCCGCCCCACTGGCCGGCATGCCCCGCTTCGCCGGCGGCGCGGTCGGCTACGTCGCCTACGACGCCGTCCGCCTGGTTGAGAAGCTCCCGCCGGCGCCGGCCGACCAGCTCGGCGTGAGCGACCTGTACTTCCTCTTCTGCCCGACGGTGGTGGCCTTCGACAACGCCCGCAAGACGGTCAAGCTCATCACCCACGTGCGCACCGCCGGCGCCCGGAACCCCTCGCAGCTCTACGCCGAGGCGGTCGGCCGGCTCGGGGCGCTGGCCGCGCGGCTGGAGCGCACCCCGGCCGAGCCGCTCCAGGAGCTCGGGGCCGTGCCGCCGGAGGGCGTGAAGTTTACCTCGAACTTCACCCAGCCGGAGTACGAGAAGGTCGTGGAGCGCTGCAAGGAGTACATCCGCGCCGGCGACATCGTCCAGGTGGTGCCCAGCCAGCGCCTGACCGCCCGGTGCCCGGCGGCGCCCTTCGACGTCTACCGGGTGCTCCGCGCGGTCAACCCCTCGCCCTACATGTTCTATCTGAAGCTCGACGGCCTGGACGTGGTCGGCTCGTCGCCGGAGGTCATGGTCCGGGTCGAGGACGGCCTGATCACCATCCGGCCGATCGCGGGGACGCGCCGGCGCGGCAAGGACCCCGACGAGGACGCGGCGCTCGCCGCGGAGCTGCTGGCCGACCCCAAGGAGCGCGCCGAGCACGCCATGCTGCTCGACCTCGGCCGCAACGACGTGGGCCGCGTGGCGGCCTACGGCTCCGTCCGGCTCGACGACGTCATGACCGTGGAGCACTACTCGCACGTCATGCACATCGTCAGCAACGTGTCGGGGCGCCTCAGGGAGGGCCTGACCGCCTTCGACGCGCTCCGCGCGGGCCTGCCCGCCGGGACGGTCTCGGGCGCGCCCAAGGTCCGGGCCATGGAGATCATCAACGAGGTGGAGCCGGTCAAGCGCTCAATCTACGCCGGCGCGGTCGGCTACCTCGACTTCCGCGGCAACATGGACACCTGCATCGCCATCCGCACCATGGTCATCAAGGACGGCCAGGCCCACGTCCAGGCCGGCGGCGGGGTGGTCTACGACTCGGAGCCGGCCGCGGAGTTCCAGGAGACCATGAACAAGGCCCGGGCGCTCCTGGCGGCCATCGCCATGGCGGGAAGGGACCTGGGCGGCCGCTGACCACGAGGCTGCCCCCCATCCCGGGGCCGCGCTCTTCAACTTGAATGCGCTCCGCCCCGCGCGAGAATGCCCCATCATGCCCACCGTCAGAATCGAACCCGATGGCTTCTCCATCCAGGTCGCCTCCGGCGACTCGCTGATCTCCGCCGTGGAGCGCGCCGGGGTCATCGTGGACACGCCCTGCGGCGGCCGCGGCGGCTGCACCAAGTGCACCGTGCGGATCGTCGCCGGGGACCTTGCGCCCAGCGAGGCGTGCCGGCAGGCCTTCGACGCGGGGAAGATCGCCGCCGGCTGGCGGCTGGCCTGCCAGGTGCGGGTGACCGCCGACCTGACCGTGGAGGTGCCGGCCGCCGCGCGGGTGCGGGGCGAGCGCATCGTGGCCGCCGGCGCGGCCGAGAGCCGGAGCCTCGACCCGCTGGTCTTCGGAACCGTTGTGGAGGCCGGGGTGCCCTCGCTCGAGGACCAGCGCGCCGACCTGGAGCGCCTGCTGGCCGCCGGCGGCGCCGGGCTCGCCGGGCTGGCCCCCGAGCTCGGCTTCCTGCGCGACCTGCCCCGGGCGCTCCGGGCCGAGGGCGGCCGGACGGCGGTGGTCGCCCGGCGGGCCTGGTCGGGCGGCTGCGGCCGGCTGATCTCGGTCGCCCCGGCCTCGCGCGCGCCGCGGGTGCTGGGGGCGGCCTTCGACCTCGGCACGACCACGGCCGTCGGCGAGCTCTGGGACCTGGCCTCCGGGCGGCGGCTGGGCGTGGCCAGCCGCACCAACCCGCAGCGCGAATACGGCGCCGACGTGATCAGCCGCGCCGAGCACGCCGCGGGCTCGCCCGGCGGGCTCAGGGACCTCCAGCGCCTGGCCGCCGGCTGCCTGGACGAGATCCTGGCCGAGTGCCTGAGGTCCGCGGGCTGCCGCTCGGCCGACGTCCACGACCTGGTGGTGGCCGGGAACACCGTCATGCAGCACCTGCTGCTGGGCGTGACTCCCGAGCACATCGCCATGAGCCCCTTCGCGCCGGCCTTCGCCGCGGCCCGCTCGGTGCCGGCCGCCGAGGTGCTGATCACGGCGGCCCCGGGCGCGCGGCTTTCGGTCCTGCCGGCGGTGTCGGGCTACGTCGGCGGGGACATCGTCGCCGGGCTGCTGGCCACCGGACTGCTCGACGGCGCCGACGACGCCTCCGGGCCGGTGCTCTTCATCGACATCGGCACCAACGGCGAGATGGTGCTGGTCGCAGGCGGACAGGCCACGGCCTGCTCGACCGCAGCTGGGCCGGCCTTCGAGGGCGCGCGCATCTCGCACGGCTGCCGGGCCATGAGCGGGGCCGTCGAGGAGGTCCGCTTCGACGGGACCGACCTGGTCTGCCTGACCATCGACGGCGCCGCGCCGCTGGGCATCTGCGGCACCGGCCTGATCGACGCGGCCGCCGAGCTGGTCCGCACCGGCCTGGCCGACGAGACCGGGCGGCTGCTCGAGCCCGGCGAGCTGCCGGCGGGCACTCCCGCGGCGCTGGCCGGGCGCGTGCGCTTGGGCCAGGACGGCCCCGAGGTGCTGCTCGGCGCCGGCCGCGAGATCCCGCTCACCGGCCGGGACCTGCGCGAGCTGCAGCTGGCCAAGGCCGCGGTCCGGGCCGGGGCCGAGACGCTGCTGGCCGAGGCTGGCCTGGCGGCCGGGGATCTGGCGCGCGTGCTCCTGGCCGGGGCCTTCGGCAGCTACATCGACCCGGCCAACGCCCTGGCCATCGGGCTGCTGCCGGCCGTGCCCGTCGAGCGCGTGGCCTTCGGCGGCAACACCAGCGCCGCCGGCGCGCGCCTGGCGCTGCTCGACCGCGCCCAGCGTGAGCGCGCCGCCGAACTGGCCCGGAGCGTCAGGTACCTGGAACTCTCCGGGCGGCCGGATTTCCAGGAGCGCTTCGCCGAGGCCATGTTCTTCCCGGGGGCGGCCAGCGGCTGAGGAGGGCCCGGCGGCACGCGGAGACGCGGAGCCGGATCGCCCGGGTTCGTCCTCGTTCTCGTTCTCGACCATGGTCGGCTTTCGACTTTCGGCCGTTCGACAGGCCCTTCGGCAGACTCAGGGTCACGGCCCTGAGCAAGGTCGAAGGGCTTTCGGCACAACAACGGCCGCCCGGAACGCCTGCGCGTTGGCTGTTGCCGCTGTCGCTGTCGTTCCGAACGCCGAAAGCCGAATGCCGAAAGCCCCTAGAGGTTCGTGATATCGTCCCCGGTATCGCCCTTCCCGAACCAGTAGTAGCCCTTGGGGTACTTGGCCGGATCCGGCGAGTCGCCGTCGTTGGTCTCATCGATGCCGTTCGGGCCGCAGGACCAGATGACCGCCTGAAGACCACTGAAGTTGACGCGGAATCTGATCTCACGACCCCAGGAATCCACCAAAGCCCCGTTCTTCAGGAAGGTCTTGCGAACGTCGCCCAGATAGTCCTGAGCTGTATTGATCGTGGCTCCCGAATGTCCCCGAACCTCCGCGTAGACTTGCTGGCCTCTGATTGCGACGTCGGCGACCGGGTCGGCAGCCAAGGCCCGGGTGACCGCTGGCGGCTTGGGCCATGGATACTGGCCGTGCTCCAGTCGGAAGTTCTCGCACGCCAACCGCGCATCATTGAGAAGGCATCTCGTCCCCAGGACTTCCGATGGCTTGTGTCTGCGAGAAAAGACCAGAGCCGCGGCCCCGGCGAGCACAGCTAATGTCGCGATCGACACGATCACACAAGCATACACCCGTCGCCTTGGCTTCGGCGACTCATAAACCGGCGCGTCTAGCGTCTCGCCCGGGTCCGGCAGCCTGCCCTCGTCCTTCATCCTTCCGCCTTCAGCCTTCCTACTTCTTGCGTATCCACGCCTCCGCGTCCTTCCAGTACTGCGCGCTCTCCAGCGGCTCGGCGTCGAGCTGCCAGTACTGGGTCATCATCCGCTCCTTGATGCGCGGCGCCTTGCCCTTCTCGGCGAGCCACTTCCTGAGTTCCTCGGCGCCGATCTTCGCCTTCGGCTTCCAAGCGGCGCTGGTCACGCACGCCGCGATGGACTCGAACATGGCGCAGGCCTCGGGCACGTCGCGCTCCAGGCCCGTGAAGTTGAAGGCCGAGACCATCAGGCGCCCCTTGCCCACGCGCAGGTCGAAGAGGTAGGCGAACCGGCGCATGGTCCAGTCGGGCTGGAGCTCGCGGAGCTTGAAGGTGAATACGTCGTAGCGGTCGCGCACCGCCTTGTCGACGCCCTGTACCGCCGGCTCGACCGCGACCGGGAAGCCGTCCAAACTCGCCTTGTCGCAGTCGTCGATGAGCCCCGCGAACTGGAAGTCGATGAAGCCGTCGGTCGGGAAGGCCTTGGTGGCCGGGTGCGGCCGGAGGAACCCGCCGAGGTTGTGGCCGCGGTCCCAGATGACCGCCTTGAAGCGGTCCCAGGTGGAGGGCAGGTAGTACTTCTCGCGCGGCGCCTGTCGGTCGCGGGTCTCAGGTACCCGCCAGAGCAGGAGCACGTCGCCGCCCTTGTCCAGGTGCCTGAAGACCTCGTCCGAGAATCGGTCGGTGATGACCAGTTTCTCGGGGCGCTTGAGGTCGCCGCCCATCGCGATCTGCGGGTAGCGCTTGACCAGGTTCACGTCGCGGAGCGCCACCGTCGCCCTGCGGATGGCGAGCTGCTGAGGCCGGTTCGGGTAGAGCCACAGATTCCAGGAGTTGGCGATGGCCGCGCCGGAGGGCGGGACGAGCTTGACCTCGAGCTCGAGCGCTTCGGGCTTGGCGGTCTTGGGCAGCCGGACCTCGACGGTGGCCAGCCGCGACAGGCCGTAGCGGATCTCGATCTTCTCGAGCCGGCCGCCGAGCTTCACGGCCTTGCCGCTCTTGGAGCGCAGCTCCCAGGTGAAGGTCCCCTCGCCGGTCAGCGTCGCCGAGAAGTTCGAGAGCCAGACCGGCACGGAGACCTTGTCGCCCTCGAAGAAGGCCCGCTTGGGCAGGTCGGCGACCAGCACGGCGTCGCTGTTGAATTTGAGGTACTGCTCGGGGACGACGCTCTCCTTGATGTCGTCGAAGCAGTCCAGGAGGCCGTTGGCGTTCTCGTAGCGCTCGGTGTCGGCCAGCTGCAGGAAGTTGAAGCCGCGCAGGATCGGGCTCTTCCGGATGCTCTCGAAGACCTGCTTGTACCAGACGTACTGGTAGCGGATGCTGGCCTCCATGAGCTTCGGATACTCGGCGTCGAGGCCCTTCTCGGCGCGGAGCTTCAGCAGCTCGCCGACCCACCAGGGTTCGGCGGCCTTGTTGCCGGCGGCGAACTTCTTCCGGAGGGCGTCGAGGTCGCGCAGGGCCACGTAGTGGCCGACCTCATGGGCGACCACCGGGAAGGACAGCGGCACCTCGCGGCGGGTGGTGGCTTCCGGCGCCTTGACGATCATCTCCTTGCCGGTCACCGAGCCGAAGATGCCCCAGTTGGCGGTGGTGTTGAACATGTCGTAGTTGCGGCCGAAGGGCGCGAAGTAGCCCATGTGCTGGACGTCGAAGTCGATGTTGCCGCGGTCGCACTCGCCGCGGGCGCAGGTGTCGATGAAGAGGCGCGTCGGGTCAAGCTTGCGGAGTTCGGCGGCGCGCTCGGCCACCTCGGGGTTCCGTCCGGGCGTGTTGATTTCGTTGCCCAGGCAGTAGACCATGAGCGACGCGCGGTTCCGGATGCGCAGGACCATCTCCCGCCAGTCGGCGGAGCGGACCAGCACCGGGTCGTGGTCCATCAGCTCGCGCTCCTTCTGGTACTTGCCGTAGTACTTGCGGACCTCGACGTGGGTGAGGATGCCCAGCCGGTCGGCGGCGTCGAACCAGGCGTCGGAGGGCACCCGCGAGTGGAAGCGGACGAAGTTGAAGCCCAGGCGCTTGGCGTTCCGGATGTACTTGGCGTAGAACTCGGTCTCGGAGAGCCCGGCCAGGTTCTCGTGGTCGTGGGCCTCGCGCCCGCGGATCACGCCGCGGACGTAGAGCGGCCGGTTGTTCATGAAGAGCTCGAGGCCCTCGACGTGGAACTTGCGCATCCCGAAGCTCTGGACGACGCGCCGGGCCTCGCGGCCGACGGTCAGCTCGATCACCAGCTGGTAGAGGAAGGGCGCGTCGACCGTCCAGGGGGTGAAGCCCTTCAGAGCCGCCTCGAAGCGGATGCGGCGCTCGCCGGGGACTATCTTCCCCGAGGCCAGCACCTTTCCGCCGGCTTCGGCCGGCGAGAGACGCCAGTTGCCGGCCTTGAGGTCCTGCGGCGCTGTGAAGGTCGCCTCGATCCGGGAATTGTCGAAGTCGGGCAGGATGAAGAGGTCGCGGATGGTGTCAGGGCTGGTGGGCGACATGGCCGGCTCCTTTGACGAACAGGACTGCCGCAGGCGCGGCGGTTCCGTTTAGGATAAGCCCGGCGGCGGCGAGTGCAACCTCATCCGCCGGGCGGGCCCACGAGGGATGCGGTCCGCACAGGCTCACGCCAAACCGCCTGGAACGGCTGTGCCGCACTAAGGTTGAGGGTTGAAGGCGGTCGGGACCGGAGCTGTTGGTCGCATCCGGCGTCCTGCGCAGCCTCCCGCCTCCAACCCTCAACCTTCAACCCGGCGGCTGACCCCACTGCGCGGCGTCACACCTCCGCCGCCCGCCGGTAGTCCGCCGGCGTCCGGCCGGTCAGCCTCCGGAAGGTCCGGAAGAAGAAGGGGCCGTCGGCGAAGCCCGAGTCGGCGGCCACCTGCTTGAGCGGCGCCTCGGTGGTGCGCAGCAGCAGGCAGGCCCGCTCCACGCGCATCCGCCGGATGCAGGCCATGGGCGCCAGGCCCGTCCCGCGGCGGAAGAGCGAGCGCAGGTGGACCTCGCTCACGCCGGCGCGAGCGGCCAGTTCGCCGACGGAGAGCGCCGGGTCGGCCAGGCGCTCGGCGGCCAGTTCCAGCACGGGCCGCAGCCGGTCGAGCGGCCCGCCGCCGGGTGGCCGCAGCCGGTCGCCGTGCTCCCTGACGATGTGCAGGAGGACGCGCCAGATCTCGGCAGCCATGCCCTGCCCCCAACCCGGCGGTCGCCGCGCGAAGTCCCGGGCGGCGCGGCGCGAGCTCTCCACATAGGGCGACCGGGCGCCCCCCGGGAAAGCCCCGCCCAGACCGAGCGCGGCCAGCAAGTCGGCGGCGCCGAAGGCCTCCGCGAAGAAGTGCACGGTGAAGAGCCGGAAGGCCACCCCGCGGTCCGGCCGGACGTGATGCTCGGCGGCCTTCGGGACAATAAAGATGTCGCCGGGCCCGAGCCGCGCGCCGGACGCCGGCTCGGACTCCGTCAGCCGGCACCAGCCCGTCCCCGAGGCTATGCAGAACCACATGGCGTCCGGGACGCGCCGCGGGTGCTGCTCCCAGTCCTCCGTGCAGCGCCACTCGAAGGCCGAGACCGGCCGGACCCGCGCCGCCTCGAGCCACCTCGCTACCTCCGCGCCGGCGGCGGGGAGCGCCCCGAAGGCCGGGAACTCCTCCGGCCCCAGCGGCACGGCGGTGTGAGTCGGCGCTTCCGGCTTGTCCTTGCCCATGTTTCGTTTAGTCCATCCTTATCATCACCCCGGTCATTGACTGCGTCCCCATTCTAGAGGCATACTGTGGGCAGACAAGGGCCGAAGCACGAGGAAGCTTTCGCAAAGGACAGCCCATGAGCCAGCCCGCCGCAGCCGCCGCCACCGGGATCCGCGCCGCCGAGCGCGACCTGGTCCGGGACCTCGCCCGCCGGGTCGCGGAGATCTCCGCCTCGCCCGGGATGGCCGCCATCCGCCGGCGCTGGCGGGACGTCAACGCCCTGCGCCGCCCCGACCGCGCCCCGGTCTGGTGCCGGCCGGTTGCGGCCTGGGACGAACTGCTGCCCGACTCGGAGCTCAGCTGCACCGATCCGTGGCTCCGCCGGCTGGAGCGCGGCTTCCGCCAGGCGCTCGTCAAGCACGACATCGGCGACGACACGCCGCTCGACGGGGCATTCGAGGTCCCCGCCGCGCTGCGCTCCGGGCCCGGGAACCTCTGGGGACTGGAGACCGGCAAGCACCGGCCGGTCGGCCCGGGCGGCGCCTGGGGCTACGATCCGCCGCTCCGGGAGGCGGCCGACTTCGACCGGCTGGCCATGCCCCGCTTCGTCCACGACGCCGACGAGACCCGCCGGCGGCTGGAGCAGGCGTCGGAGTTGCTCGGCGACATCCTGCCGGTCCGCGCGGTCTGCGGCGCGCCTCTCTCTGCCACGCTGGGCACCGACGCCGCCGACCTGATGGGCCTTGAAGCCATGATGCTCAACATGGCCGCGGAGCCGGAGTTGGTCCATCGCCTCATGGCCCACCTGCGCGACGCGGCGCTCGCGGCCCTCGACGCGGTCGAGGCCGCCGGCCTGGTCACCGCCAACCACACCGGCCCGATGACCGAGAGCGACCCGATCGGCGCGCCCCGTCCCGACGGGCGCATCTCCTTTGCCAACTGCTGGGGAGCGGCCAACAGCCAGGAGTTCGACCAGGTGTCGCCGGAGATGTGGGAGGAGTTCTGCCTGGCCTACCAGCGGCCGCTCTTCGCGCGCTTCGGCCTGGTCGCCTACGGCTGCTGCGAGAACCTGACGCGCAAGATCGACGGGGTTCTCTCCATCCCCAACCTGCGCGTCTTCGTGTGCAGCGCCTGGACCGACCTGAACGCCGTCCTCGAGAAGGTCGGGCCGCAGTACTGCATCATGTGGAGACAGAAGGCCTCGGACGTGGTCTTCGCCAAGGACGAAGCGGGACTGCGCCGGGACCTGCAGGACGGCTGCCGGCGCCTGCGCGGCCGGCCCCACCAGATCGTCCTGCGCGAACTCCAGACCCTGGCCGGCCACCCCGACCGTCTGCACGTCTGGACGCGCCTGGCCAGGGAGGCCGCGGAGCGCTGGGCCTGAGCGCCCACCGCGGCGGCGTCAGCCCTCGAGGGCCACCCAGGCCTCGCCCATCAGCCCGTAGGGCACGAGGTTGTAGGCGGCCTGCAGGCGGTCCTCCCGCGGACGGAACTCGGTCGGCCCGGTCCAGGGCGGGCGCTTCCAGACGTGGTGGAGCGGCCCGAGCAGGTTGCGCCGGCTCGAGACCAGGGTGATCTCGACGCGATTGGCGGCCCCGGGCTTCAGCGCCCTGGTGATGTCGACCTCCCACGGCGCCCAGCCGAGCAGCCCGAGGCTGCGGCCGTTGACCGCGACGCGGGCCACGGTGGCCGCGACCCGGTCCAGGCGCAGCACCGCGCGCTGACCGCGGGCGAGCTTCCCGACCCGCACCGTCTGGCCGTAGGTCACCGCGCCGGAGTACATGGCCAGGCCCTGCGCCGTCCAATCCCCGGTCCGGAGCCGCTTCGGGAGCGCGGTGACGAAGGCCCGGTCGCCGGCGACGCGCACGCCGAAGCGCCCGGTCAGGTAGACGTCCTCCAGCCAGTGGTGCTGGCGGTACTCGGTCCGGAGGAGCAGCCGGTTGGCGCCCTTCCTCAGCCGCACCCCGGCGAGCGGCACGACTTCGAAGGAGCGGTCGACGAACCAGCCGGACGGCTTGGCGGCCACGGCGGTCCCGTTCACGGAGACCGCGAAGCGCTCGGGGTGCTCCAGGACCAGGCTGACCGGCCCGGTCGGGGGGGCCTCGACCTCGACGTCGAACTCCAGTTCCACGGCGGCGGACTTCGGCGAGAGGTCCTTCATCCAGATGTAGGGCTGCTCCTTGGGCTGCTTGTTGTCGGGGAAGCCCAGCTCGCGGCGCAGGTCGTCCTCGTGCTGCCAGAGCAGCTTGCGCCCGCGCCAGGGGCCGAAGCGCCCGTCCGGACCGGCGACGCGCATGCGCGCGAAGTCGAGCGTCAGGCCGTTGGGCTCGTCGAGCGCGCAGTCCCACTCGGCGGCCAGCGCGACGCGCGCGACCTCGGTGCGCGGGGCCGGCAGCGCCACGCGCCGGGCCTTGCCCGGCGTCCGCAGGAAGAGCCGGCTGCCGGTCGGCGGCAGCTCCGCGGGGAAGACCTGGCGGCCTTCCTGCCCCTCGACGCCGGGGACGTCGCTCATCCGGCCGGTCAGCGGATCGATGGCCCGCAGCCGCCCGGAGCCGGCCCAGCGCACGCGCACCGCCGCCGGCCGCGAGCGGTCCATGTTGACCAGGAAGAGCAGCTCGCCGGCGTCGGTCTTCCGCAGGTGCACCCAGGTGCGGGGCGCGGCCGAGCTCCAGTCGCTGCCGCAGGGTTCGATGCGCGCCGGGCGGCAGGTTTCGCCGAGAGCGGCGGCCAGGGCCCGCGGCGCCACCGGGATGCACTCCGCGCCGGCGGCCAGCCCGGCGACACGGTCCGAGGGCCGGCCGTCGGCCAGCTCCGGGCGCCGCCCGCAGAATACCAGCCGCCCGCCGCCGGCGGCGAACCTCTCGAGCAGGTCGAGCGTAGTGCCGCGCAGGGTCAGGCACTCCGGCACGAGCACCGCGCGGTAGCTCATCTTTCCGACCCGCAGCCGGGCTCCGCCGGCGGCCGGCTCCACCGCCGCGTGCCGCGCGGCCAGCGACTCGTCCACGAAGTCGAAGTCGAAGTTCGCGTCGAGCAGCAGGCCGGAGAGCCGCTCCAGGCTCTGGCTGTAGCCCTGGACCAGGCTCTTGTCGTTCTCCAGGTAGGCGCCCCAGGCAGTCTCGATGGGGTGGAGCACGGCGACCTCGCGGACCGCCTGGCCCTGGGAGAGCGCCAGCGACAGCCGCGCGAAGTAGTCGCCGAGCAGCTTGTGGTCGGCCCACCAGGGCGACTGGTAGAAGATGCTCGCCGGGTAGTCGCGCTTGGCGCCGCCGGCCATGGAGTACCAGCTGAGGTGCGGGCAGAAGTGGTTGACGCCCAGGACCTGGTGCCAGTCGCCGATGTGCTTGTACATCTCGAAGGTCGCGTCCCAGCCGGTGCAGCCGTAGAGCTCGGACAGCACCCGGTTGCGCCCGAACTGGCCGGCGGCCGAGACGGTCTGCTTGACGGTGAGCAGCTCCGGTTCGCGGTCGCAGAGGATGTCGATCCCCGGGCGCTGGAACCACTCGTAGTGGGGCATGCAGGCGCCGACGTAGCCCACCTGGCCCTCGAGCGTGCCCTCGTAGAGCTGGTGGCCGGTCGACTCCAGGCCGTGCCGCTCGCACCACTCGAAGATCTGCCGGCTGTAGGCCTCGGTGTAGAGCTCGGTGGCCACCTGGTAGTAGTCGCGGCGGACCGGCGAGAAGCGCGCTCCCTCGACGCGATGGCTGATCTCCGGCAGGCGCGCGATCAGGTCGTAGCCGCGGCGCCGGCGGAACTCCTCGGGCAGGCGCCCCGTCCAGGGATAGGCGCGATCGACCTCCGGCCCCTTGAGCGCGAAGTGCCCGTAGTTGGGCTCGTCGGTGAAGATGCCCGGGACGGTCCGGCCGAACTCCCGGCCCACGGCCTTGCGGTACTCCTCGTGGGTGCAGGCGATGAAGGCCTTGATCGCGTCGGGGTTGAGCGCGTCGACGTAGGCGGTGTGGTTGAACCAGCGCACGCCCTCCGGGCTGCGCATCCGGTAGACCAGCACGGTCCGGCCGGCCCCCGGCCTCTCGCCGGCGGCCAGCGGCCGCACGTCGCGCGCGACCGGGCCGTCCACGTCCGCGCTGAAGCAGCCCAGGGCGTCGGCCGGGGCCGCGGTGAACTCCGCCGCCGGGACTGCGTCCCAGAAGAGGAACTTGATGCGGTACTCGGGGTTCCTGGTGACCATGCCGCCGCCGAAGCCCGAGGGCCAGCGGTCCTCGTCGTAGAGCCAGGCCTCCATCTTCCGCTTCCTGGCCTCGGCGACCACATCCTTGATGCAGCCCATGAACTCCGGGGACATGTAGTCGGTCTCGAGTCCGTAGCGCACGTGCATGAAGAAGCCGCCCAGGCCGGCCTTCTGGAACTCGCCCACCTGCCGGACGAGTTCCCGGCTGTCGAGCTTGGCGTTCCACGCCCAGAAGGGCGCACCACGGAAGGCGGACGGGGGGTTGGCGAGTTGCCGGAGCCAGCTGGACATGGGTCGTTCCTCCCGAAAGGGGCCGGCCCGATTATAGCGGCTGGCGCCGCCCCGCCGGGCAGATTCGCGGCCGGGGCGTTCCGGGATAACCACCGTCCCGGGATCCTGGCAGCGCGCCCGGCTGCCGGCTATAATCCGGGGCATGATCGACGGCTTCAGAATCATCGACCTCCACGTCCACAGCGAGCTCTCCGGCTGCGCCGACAAGTCGCCCGGCTACCGCGCCGGCGAAGTCCTGCGCCACGCCGCCGGGCTGGGCATCGACGGGGTGGGCTTCACCGACCACATCCTGGAGCCCCAGCCCGGGCTGTCCGCCGAACTGGTCGCCGAGATGGGCGGGCGTCCGGGGCTGGAGCGCACCCGGAAGCTGCGCGCGCTGCTGGCCGGGCTGGACCCCGCCGGACTGCCGCCCTTCCGAGTCGGCGCCGAAGTCGACGTCTTCCGGCCCGGCCTGTTCGCCGTCTCGGCTGCCGGCCGCCGGGAGCTCGACTTCGCGGCCTTCTCCGCCAACCACCCCGGGCTGGCCTGCATGCCCGGCCCCGGATCGGACGAGCCCGGGGCCGTCGCCCGGCACATCCTCGATCAGACCCTGTCCGCGGTGCGCTCGGGGCTGGCCACCTCGCTGGCCCATCCGCTCATTCCCATGGGCCGGCCGCAACCGGCCGACGTCCACGCGGTCCTGGCCGGAGACGGCGGCGGGGCCGCGGGGCTTTTCGAGGAGATGCGCGACCGCGGAGTGCTGCTCGGCTTTCCCCGGCAGCTGCTCACCGCCGGGCACCTGGCGCCCCAGAAGAGCGCCGCCGCGCTCTACGCGCTGGCCGCCCGCGTCGGAACCCGGCTGGTTTTCGAGACCGACTGCCACGCGTTCTGGCACATGTCCTGCATCGTGCCGCTGGTGGAGTACGCCAGGCGGCTGGGGCTCGGTCCGCAGAACTTCATATCCGAACTGCCCTGAAACGGTCTGAGCCGCCAAGAACGGCAAGGGTCTTCACCACGGAGGACGCGGAGGACACAGAGGACGGAAGTTCTCGTTCGCGGCGGATATCGTGCTCCTGCAAAGTCCTTGCGCCGCGGATGGGCTCCAACCTCTGCGTACTCCGCGTCCTCCGTGGTTGAAGTCGCAGTTGTTGTCCTGGCTGGCTACTGCCCTAGGTACAATCTCTCCGCCAGGAAGGGGTGCAGCCCGGCGGCCTTGATCTCCCGGGCGGTGCGCTCGATGTCATAGGCCACCCGGTGGAATTCGACGACGTCGCCGTCGAAGGTGGCGTAGCTGGCCTGCGGCCGGTCGTCGCGCGGCTGGCCCACCGAGCCGACGCAGATGTAGAGCTTCTTGTCCTTCACGTGGAACTTGGACCAGGCCGGGTGCGGGAAGATGAACGCATCCGGCGTGCCCAGGAAGGCGCGGTGGTTGTGCCCGGTGAAGCACAGGTCGAAGCGCTGGAAGTCGCGCTGCATGTCCGCGACGAACTTCACGAACTGGGCGTGGTCCTCGGCCTCCCGGACGTACTCCATGAGCGGGTCCTCGGCCGAGCCGTGCACGTAGAGGATGTTCTGCTCGAGCTTGGCGGCCTTCAGGCTGCTCAGGAAGAAGATCAGATCGGGATCGGTCAGCTGCCGCTTGGTCCAGTTGATGGCCTCCACGGCGATGGGGTTGAAGCCCTCCGGCCCGCGCAGCACCGCGTACTCGTGGTTACCGAGCAGGCTGAAGGCGCAGCGCTCCATGACCAGCTTGAGGCACTCCACCGGACGCGGGCCGTAGCCGACGACGTCGCCCAGGCTGATGATGCGTTTGACGTTGCGCTTGTCGATGTCCTCCAGGACCGCCTCCAGGGCCGCCAGGTTGCCGTGGATGTCGCTGACCAGGGCGTCCATCAGGATGGCCTCTTTCCGGGGATCGGCGTGGTGGCGTCGGCGGCCGCCGCCTTGGGCGCGGACGGAGGGGGATCGTCCGGAAGGACCGGCAGATCGTCGTCGTCCAGCGGGATCACGTCGTCTATGGCCGGGGCCGGGCCGGCGGCGCCCCGCTTGGGACCGGCGGAGAACTCGGTGACTTCGGCATTCGGGCCCGGGGCGGCCGGCCGGCGGCGGGCGGCACCGGCGTCAGCCCGGGCGGCGTCGCCGGCCAGGCACTCCGGGCAGAGCAGCCCGTCCGGGCCCCGCCGGGCCTTGCCGGACTTGATCGCCGCCGCCGGGACGCTCCCGGAGCAGCGCGCGCAGAACTCCACGACCGCCTGGGTTTCGATCCGGGCCGAGCGCTTGCGCGGTGGGATCTGCGGGCTGGCGGCGGCCGCGGCGGCCGCGGCGGCGAGCTTCTTGGTCTCGGCGTCCTCGAAGCGCTCTTCCTGGTGGAACTCGATCTCCACCTTGCCGAGCATCAGCTTGTCGCCGTCCTTGAGGGGGGCCTCGGCGGATATCTTGGCGCCGTTGATGGCCACGCCGTTGGCGCTGCCCAGGTCGCGCACGAAGTACCCGGTCTGACCGGCGGCGATCACGCAGTGCCGGCGGCTGATGTGCGGGTCGGCGATGCAGACATCGCACTCGCTGACCCGCCCCACCACCGCCTCGCGGTCGGGGGTGATCTTGAAAGTCCGGCCTTTGGCGCGGCCGGAGGTGACCACCAGGCAGCTCATGGCGCGGTATGGACCTCCCCGGAACCCGTGCGAATTATAGGTCGGCCGCCGCCGGTGTCAAAAGCCGCCCAGGTGGGTTGAAAGCCCGGGGCCGGCGGCTAGACTGGGGCCGTCGCACGGAGTTCATCGTCAGAGGGAGGGCGCAGCTTGGCGGCATCCGAAGACGCTGACAGGATCCAGAACGCCCTGCCGGCCTTCCCCGAGATTCCCGGTGGCTGGTATCAGGGGCTGTCGCTCGACCAGCAACGGCTTTTCTGGGCGCTGGCCGGGCTGGCCGTGCTGGCCCTGGGGGTGTGGCTGCTGGGGCTGGTCTGGCGACGCGTCCTGCTGCCGCTCTCCCGGCGCACCTCCACCAGGCTCGACGGCATCGTCCTGGAGCACGCCCGCAGGCCGGCGCTGGCCCTGGCCGCCGCCGGCGGAATGAACGCGCTCTTCCACTGGGTCACCGAGGGGCTGGGGTTCGCCCGGAGCGTGCCCGGCCAGATCGCCGGGGGGCTGCTCTACTCCGCGGTGGTCCTGGCGGTGGCCCTGGTGGCCTACGCGGTCGTCGCCGCCGTGGCCGACTGGTATCTGGTGGAGATCGCCGCCAGGACCGCGACCCCCATGGACAACAAGCTGGTGCCCCTCTTCCGGAGGGTCGCCAAGATCGTCGTGCTCTTCATAGCGGTTACCGTCATCCTGGGCCACTTCGACGTCAAGATCGCCGCGCTGCTGGGCGCCGCAGGCGTGGCCTCGCTGGCCGTGGCCCTGGCCGCCCAGGAGACCGTGGCCAACATGATCGCCGGCTTCACGATACTCGTGGACCGGCCCTTCCGGATCGGCGACCGCATCCAGCTGGCCGACGGCCTGACCGGCGACGTCCACGAGATCGGGCTGCGCAGCACCAAGATCATGACCTTCGACCACGCCCTGGTGATCCTGCCCAACAAGGAGATCTCGGGCGCGCGCATCGTCAACCTGAGCTACCCGGACCCGCGCCTGGCCATCCGCCGGGACTTCACGGTGGCCTACGGCACGGACCCGGACAAGGTCAAGCGCGTGCTCACGGCCATCGCCGGCGCGCACCCCAAGGTGCTCAAGGAGCCGGCGCCGGCCGTCTTCTTCACGGACTTCGGGGACAGCGCCCTGGTCTTCAAGCTGGTCTGCCACGTGGCCGACTACCGCGACGCCTTTCCGACGGTCGACGAACTCAACATGGCCGTCAACCGGCGCTTCGCGGAGGAGGGCATCGAGATTCCCTTCCCGCAGAGGGACATCCACGTCCGGAGCATCCAGGGGGTCGTCCCGCCGGCGCCCATGGCCCCGGCGGCACAGGAAGGCGGAAGGAAATGAGCCAGAACCACGCCCTGATCACCGGCGGCGCCGGCTTCATCGGCAGCCACCTGGCCGAGCACCTGCTGGCCGCGGGCTGGCGGGTGACCGCGGTCGACGACCTCTCCACCGGCTCGATCGCCAACCTCCGGTCCGTCGAGGGCCGGCCCGGCTTCCGGCTGTACGTGTCCTCGGCCGGGGACGAGGCGCTGCTGCGCGCTCTGGCCGCCGACGCCCACGTGGTCTTCCACCTGGCCGCGGTGGTCGGGGTGAAGAAGGTCATGGAGAGCGCCATCCAGACCATCGAGAAGAATCTGCACACCACCGAGACGGTCCTGAAGGTGGCCAACCTCTTCCGCCTGCGCACGGTGGTGGCCTCCACCAGCGAGGTCTACGGCGCCAACCCGCGGGAGAGCTTCCGCGAGGACGACGACTCGATCATCGGCACCAGCCGGCACCGGCGCTGGTCCTACGCGGCCAGCAAGCTCCTGGACGAGTTCCACGCCTTCGCCTACTTCTACTCGACCTCGCTGCCGGTGACGGTGGTGCGGCTCTTCAACACCATCGGGCCCCGGCAGGTCGGGCACTACGGCATGGTGGTGCCGACCTTCGTGGGCCAGGCCCTGGCCGGCCGGCCGATCACCGTCTACGGCGACGGCCGGCAGCGGCGCTGCTTCACCTTCGTCAAGGACGTGGTCCGCTGCCTGGCCGAGCTGGCCGCGCGGCCCGCGACGGTCGGGCAGGTCTACAACATCGGCAGCGACCAGGAGATCACCATCATGGACCTGGCCCGCAAGGTCAAGGCCATGACCGGGAGCCCCTCGGAGGTCGTGCTCCAGAGCTACCAGGAGGTCTTCGGCGAGAACTTCGTGGACATGGAGCGCCGCAAGCCCGACGTCTCCAAGCTGCGCGCGGCCATCGGCTACGCTCCGGACACCAGGCTCGAGGCCATGCTCCAGACGGTGATCGACGAGCTGAAGCCCAGGGGCTGACTGCGTGCCGGCGATCAGACGGATCCGACCGATCCGACCGATCCGTCGGATCCGCCAGGACCCCGCATGACTCCCACCGCCCGGCCCCGGCTGTCGGTGATCATGCCGGTCCACAACGAGGAGCGGACGCTCCGGGAGATCGTGGACCGGGTCCTGGCCGCGGCCTGCCCCGCCGACATCGAGCTGATCATCGTCGACGACGGCTCGACCGACGGCAGTCGGGCGATCATCGCCGAACTGGCCGGGCGCCACCCCGACATCCGCTCCCATCGCCAGGACCCCAACCGAGGAAAGGGCGCCGCGGTCCGCAAGGGCCTGGAGCTGGCCTCCGGCGACTGGGTGCTCATCCAGGACGCGGACCTTGAGTACGACCCGGCCGACTACGCCCGGCTGCTCGAGCCGGCCCTGGCCGGCGCGGCCGACGCGGTCTACGGCTCGCGCTTCGCCCCGTCCGCCGACTGCCGCCGCGCGCGGCGCTGGTGGCATACGCTCGGCAACCGGGCGCTGACCGCCGCCTCCAACCTGCTCAACGGCCAGCGGCTCTCGGACATGGAGACCTGCTACAAGCTGATCCGCGCGGATCTGGCCAAGCGCCTGCGGCTCCGGAGCAACGCCTTCACCATCGAGCCGGAAATCACCGCGCGCCTGGCCCAGTGCCGGGCGCGGGTCGTCGAGGTGCCCATCAGCTACCGCGGCCGGACCTACGCTGAGGGCAAGAACATCGGCCCCTGGGACGCGGTGGAGGCCCTGGCCGCGATGCTCTACTGCCGCTTCCTGGGCGGGCCGCCGCTGTCCGGCGCCTGAAGCCGGCGGCACTCCCGGCAGCGGCGGGCCAGTTCCCGGCGGTTGGCGGCCGGGTCGACCCGGCCAAGCGCCGGCAGCCGCCGCCCGGGCGCCAGCGGCGAGCGGTGCCGGTACCCGCGCCGGCCCATCTCCCTGGCAAGCTCGTCGTGGCGCCGCTTCAGGGCGGACAGCTCCACCAGGCCGTCCCGGACGTAGCCGGCCAGGCTCCGGCCCAGCCGGAAGGTGGCCAGGAACATGTGGCACTCGACGTGCTCGCCGAGCAGGTGCGCCCGGCACAGGGTCCGGGGATCGACCATCCACATGCGCACGGCGTCAGCGCCCCCCGACCGTGTCCGCCGGCGTCCGGGCCGTCCAGGCACCGTCGGCCGCCCAGCGGAAATCGCTCCAGGCCCCGGCCTGGCTGGCGCGCTCGACGATCCGCCGGCCGCCCTGCGCTTCGAGGGTGATCGCCTTGACGTCGCCGGCCAGGCGCAGGACGAACTCCTTGGCCGGGGCGCTCTTGGCCGGCTGCGCGAAGACCAACGAGCGCAGGGCGCCGTCGGCCGAGAGCTGATATTCGGCGCTCCCCACGCGCGAGGGATGGTCGAGGAGCAGCCGGAAGCTCCGGCAAGCCAGGAAGCTGTGGACCAGCAGCGTCCCCTTCTCCGGCAGCTTCGGGGGCGCGGCATGCTGCGAAAGGAAATCGAGGAAGCGCGGGAAGTCTTCGGACGAGTGCCCGGCGTTCCAGAAGTGGAAGCTGATGTTGGTCTTCCTGAGTTCCTCGGCCCGCTGTTTGTACTTCTCGGCGTGGTGCGGCGGGACCGAGGTGTCCTTGGTCCCGTGCACCACCAGGAGCGGCGAAATCACGTTGGGCAGCAGGTGCAGTCCGCCGCGCGAGAGGTAGCCCTCCGGGTTCGACTCCGGACTGCCGCCGATCCAGCCCTTGCCCTCCATCTCGTCGCGGTACTGGCCGGCCTTGTCGTCCCCGTGCCAGAGGGCGTAGTCGCTCATGCCCGCCCACTCGGCGGCCGCGGCGAAGACGTCGGGCGCCTTGCCGACCAGCGCCAGGGTGTTGCCGCCGCCTCCGGAGCCGCCGACCACGTACGGGCCGCTCTTACCGTCGACCTTGGCAGGCCAGGTCTGCCGGGCGAAGTCCAGGGCGTCCAGGCCGTCGATGAGCTCGAAGCCGGAGGCGTCGGGCGTCCCGGTGCCGCCGCCCCGGCCGCGCATGTCCACGTTGACCACGAAGAACTTCGCGGAGAGCTTGGCGATGTAGCCCTCCTTGCGGGAGACCGCCGCGGTCTGGTGCCAGCCGTGGAAGAAGAGGCACAGCGGCCGGGCCTCGGCCGGCACGTGGAACTCGGCGGTGAGCTTGAGCGCCGGGTCCTGGGAGCTCTGATAGGTGCGCACCTCCATGGCGACGTTCCCCTGGGGGGGCGCCGGCTCGCCTGCGGCGGCAGACAGGGCCAGGACGGCGGCGCAGACGGCGGCAGGTCCGGCGGTCTTCACAGGCTGATCTCCCAGAGGTAGCCGCTGCGAGCGACATTGTCGTTCTCGCAGGCGTAGATGGTCCCGTCGCCGGCCATGACGATGTCGTGGCACTGGTGCATGGCGGCGCCGCCGGGCTCACGGACTGGGCCGATGATCTCGAAGCCGCCCCGGCGGTAGTCGAAGCGGGCCAGTTCGCAGCGCCCGTCGCGGCCGACCACCCCGTAGGCCGTGCCCTCCCCTGCCCTGACCAGCGAGGCCAGGCGCGTCGGCCGGCCGGCGACCGGCGTGCAGAGGTGCTCGGCGTCGGCCGTCTTCGGATCGATCCGGTAGAGCGCGCCGTCCCGGCCGCCGGCGTAGATCCAGCCGTCGCCGAAGTTGTGGAAGCTCTCCGGCTCCACGAAGCCGTGCCGGCCGTCGGGCCGGGGCAGGCCCTTCTGGAAGAAGACGATCCGGTCGGCGCGCGGGTCGTACTTGCACAGGCGCACCGCGTCCGGACCGGTCTCGTAGGCCCAGGCCCGGGTCAGGCCCCAGCAGCTCCAGACGCAGCCGTCGTCGTCGATGGCCAGGTTCTCGCTCATGATCCCGCCGCCGGCGCCGCTGGTGATGGGGCCGAGCATCCGCCCGGTCCGCCGCTCCAGGTCGAAGGCCAGCAGACACTGCGGGTGGAAGCCCAGACCGTAGGCCGTGCGGCGCTTCTCGTCGATGACCAGGCTCTGGATGTAGACGTGGGGCACGGGGATGCCCAGCTTCTCGATGCGCCCGGTGGCCGGTTCGTAGCGGACCACGGCGCCGCCGGGGGCCTCCTCGAACTTGTCGATGCAGTGCAGGAGCGCGATGGCCGCATAGACGGCGCCGTCGCTGCCGCGCAGCAGCGCGCGGTGGAACTTGGCGTCGAAGGAGTCCCACAGGTGCCGGACGCCCAGGTCCACGAACCGCCCGGCGCGGCGGTCGTAGGCGGTGAAGATGTCGCTGTCGAAGGAGGTCACCCCGCAGTAGACCCGGTCGTCGTCCGGGTTCCACAGGGCGCAGTCGAAGCTGATCCAGCCCCGGCGCCACTTCTCGTTGCGCTTGAAGTCGTCGTAGACCCAGCGGTTCTCGACGGCCTCGGCCCACTCGTTCCCGAAGGACTCGTCGCGGAGCTTGAGCGCGCGGACTTTCACGGTGCTTCCTCCCGCCGTTTCAGGCATGCCTCGAGGGGATCATAGCGCAGCCCGAGCTCGCCGGCCAGGCCCTGCGGCGCGTAGGTCTCGGCGAAGAGCCGGCGGGTGGTCTCGCGGAGGCCGGCCAGGCGGGCGAGCAGCCCCGGGGCCTCCCCGGCCAGGCGGCCGGCCAGCGCCGCCAGCGCGAAGTCGGCGTACAGAAGTTGGAGGTCGGTGCCCTCCAGCCAGAAGTCGAGGTTGTGCGCGTTGCGGGCGGCCTTGGCCCGAGCGGCTTCGAGCAGCCCGCGCGCCTGGGCGTAGCCGGCGCGGAGCTCGCCCAGGCGCTCGGCCGCCGCCCGGCGGCCGCCGCACTTGCGCTCCAGCGGCTCGATCAGCCCCGGCAGGGGATCCTCGCCGCGCTCCAGGCGCCCGCGGGCCTCGAGCAGGGTGCGGCTCTCCGCGGATGGGAATGGCCGGGCGGCCAGGCGCACGGCATCGGCGAACTCCGGGATGGCCGCCCCGTAGAAGTCCCGGGTGAAGGCCTCGTACAGGCCGCGCTCGTCGAAGTCCCCGCCGGTCGATGCGGCCAGGGCGGCGGCGAAGGCCACGGGCAGGCCCAGCTCCGGGTGGTTGTGCCGCACCGCCCAGGAGGTCACCAGGTGCCCGGCGCCGGCGCCGAGCCCCTTGCGGGCCGAATGGAAGCAGTTGGGCATGTGCATCTCGGCGTCGGGGACGCCGACCGCGTCGCCGCAGCTCCTGCTGGCCGAGGCGGTGATGACCTCGAGGCCGGCACCCCGCAGCGCGTCGGTCGCATAGAACTGCGGGAAGGTTCCGTCGCGCCGGGTCTGCCCGTCGACGGCGTAGCGCTCGAAGTGCTTCCGGAAGGCCGGGTTCTCGCAGCGCGCGTAGTCGGCCCAGGTGAGCCCCCAGATCGTGGCCCGGTGGCCGGTGCGCGGGTCGACCGCGCCGCCGCCGTGGATGTGCAGCCCCGGGCCGCGCTCGGCGCGGACGCCGTAGTCCCAGTCCATCATCACGACGTACTTGGGGATCTCGGGGATGATCTCCGGGTGGCTGAGCACGATGTCCGCCCAGATGATCGGCCGCAGCCCGCGCCGGTGGACGTGCTCGAGGATCGGCAGCATGTGCCGGAGGTAGAGGCCGCCGATCCCGAGCTTCTCCACGACCGGCCGGCTCCGCGGGCCGACGCCCAGGCTGAAGGTCTCGTCGCCGCCCACGTGGAAGAACTCCCGGGGCCGCAGGACCGCGATGATCTCGTCGTAGAGCTCGAGGATCATCGCCCGGGCCTCGTCCGAGAGCGGGTCGTACTGGTCGCCGACCTCGGGGGCCTCCCGGAGGTGGGCGTACTCGGGCCGGCCGACCACGCACTCGGCGTGGCCCAGGGACTGCATCATGGGGACGACCTCGAGGCCCCGGGAGCGGAAGGCGTCGACCAGCCCGGCGGTCTCCTCGTGCGACGGCGCCTCCGGGTGGCCGATGGCCGGGTGGCGCGAGAAGCGGAACTTGTCCTCGATCTCCCAGAGGACGGCGTTGAAGCCCCAGCCGCGGAGGCGGTCGGCGGTGGTCTCCAGGTAGGCCCGCGTCCACATCGGCCGCTTCAGGTCGATGTGGTAACCCAGGAACTTGGCGTTCACGCGCGGCTCCCGACGTGGCGCACCGGCCGGCCGGTGATCAGCCCTTTCCGGCGGGCGTCGGCCAGCACCGGACGGTCGAAGTTGCACGGCGCCCAGAGGTGGGCGGTGCTGCTGCCGTCGCGCCAGCCGCAGATCTCCTTGAGGCCCCCGATGCGCTCGTAGATGCGCCGGTAGAGCTCGCGGGCCGGCAGGGTCGCGCCGGGCGGCAGCCCCAGGCGCTCCAGCACCATCAGGTCGCGCAGGGAGCTCTTGATGTGGGCGTGGTAGCAGAGGTGCTCGCCGGCGTGGTAGACGTTGCACGCGTCGCAGACCATGCAGCAGCCCTCGGAGAGCGTGACCGGGACCTCCGGCTCGCGGGTCATCCGCCGGAAGAGCTCGACCAGGTTGTCCTCGGCCAGCGGCTCGCGCCCGGGATCGTCGACCGTGTTGCAGAGGATGCAGAGGCAATGGCTGGGGCGGATGTAGAGCCGCTCGGCCTCCTCGAGGATGAAGCGCGCCGAGCGCCGCTTGGCGCCGTGCATGTCCCGCCGGGAGCGGGGTCGGACCATGGCCCAGAGCCCCCGGCCGGCGAGCTTTTCGCCCAGTTCGTACTGCCGGTGCAGATTGGCTCGCGGCTCGCCCGCGATCTTCTCGTAGCAGCCGCGCCGGGCGTGGGGGCACTCCGGCCAGTCGGTTGAGGGCCGCGAGCCTGTCCGGCAGATGCCCTCCAGCGTCGGCTGGCGGGCGAAGAGCGTCGCGTAGGCGTGGTAGGCGGTGATCTCCGTGCCCGGGACGATGCCCAGGACGCGGCAGACCTCCAGGTCCTTGCGCCGCCAGGCGTGGTCGGCGCTGCGTGCCGCGAATCCCTCGGGCAGGTCCCGGGACGAGCGGCCCTCGTAGGCGTGGAGGTAGTGCGCCCGGGCCACGTCCACGTCGCCCAGCACCCGGAGCGGCGCGAAGGGATAGGCCCACATGAACTTCAGCAGCCGGTCGATGGCCACCCGGCCCGGCGGCGGCGTGCGGCAGCCGCCGCGGGCGCAGACTGCGCAGAGCAGCCAGTGGCCGCGGATCGCCATCGGCTCGGCCCCGGGGCGGGTCGCCGGCGAGCGCCGGGTCCACGCGGGTGCCGACTTGGTCTTCGTCGTGATCATGCGCTTTCTCCTCTAGAGGCAATATGCCGCCTTCGCCGCCGGGCGACAAGAGGCAATGAGGTTGCCTGATCTGGAAATATGTGACGGGCCGGCTTAGAGTGTTCCTAGAGGAGGCCTCGACCTTGTCCAAGAGCAGGCCTGTCAGATCCAAGCGCCGCCGGTTCCTGCCGGACAAGGTGCCCAACCTCGCCGAGCACTGCCGCTTCCGGTCCAGCCCGCGACCGTCGGCCAACCTGCCCTTCGGGGTCCGCTCCGTCGGCCGCGCCGAATACCCGGCCGGGGAGGGCTACGACCACCCGCCGCGCAACATCGTCCACCTGTTCTGGGGCGTCTCCGGCGCAGGCACGGTTGTGATCGCCGGCCGAAAGTTCAGGCTCTGTCCCGAGCACGCGGTTCTCTTCCTGCCCGGGGAGCGCCAGTGCTACTGGGCCGGCTCGAAGCCCTGGCGCATCCACTGGCTGAGCCTGGACGGCGCCCTGGCCGCGGCGCTGGCCGCCTCGCTGGGCCGGGGGCGGGCCCCGTGGCACGCGGGCCCCTGCCCGCTGGCCGACTTCGCCGAGCTCGACCGCCAGATCGCCGACCCGACGCCCGACGGCGAGCGCGAGGCCTGCGCCACCGCCTTCCGGATCGTGATGCGCGCCGCCGTCCCGGCGCGGCCGGCCGGCCCGGACTTCGGCGCGGTAGCCAGGAGCCTGAAGCTCGTGGCCGGGCACCTCGCCGACCCCGAGCTGGGCGTCAAGTGGCTGGCCCGGGAGCTGGGCTGGAACCGCTCGAGCTTCTGCCGCACCTTCCGGGCCGAGAAGGGCCTGCCGCCCTCCGAGTACATCGCGGCGCTGCGCCTGCAGGAGGCCGTCCGCCTTCTGCTGGCCACGCCCAAGAGCATCGCCGAGGTGGCCGCGGCCTGCGGCTTCCGGGATCCCGCCTATTTCTGCAAGGCCTTCCGCCGGGCCATCGGTGACAGCCCCAGCCGGTTCCGGACAGCCCGGCTGGCCTCGACCCGGGCCGTCGTACACTCCGCCTCCAAGAGATGACAACGGCATTTGGCCGCAAAAAGGCGCAAGAGTCTCAAAGAGGTCGGCCCGAAGGCACTTGGATTGTTGTCTCGACTCCCTTGCGCTTCTTGCGCCTCTTTGCGGCAATAGTGCGGCGGCTCAACTCTCGAAGCCGTCCCCGCGGCTGAGGGCGAACGCTCAGCGCCTGCCCCCGAACTCGCCCGCCGCGTCGTACGCGGCGATGATGTTCTCCGGCGGGACGTCCGCCTGGATGTTGTGCACCTGGGTGAAGACGAATCCGCCGCCGGGCGCGAAGATATCCACGTTGCGCCGGACCTCGTCGCGGATCTCGCGGGGCCCGGCCGCGTCCAGGACGCCCTGGGTGCTCACCCCGCCGCCCCAGAAGGCGATGTCCCGGCCGAAGTCCCGCTTGAGGCGCTCCGGGGCCATGCCCGCGGCGGTGATCTGCACCGGGTTGAGCGCGTCCACGCCGATCTCGATCAGGTCGGGGATGAAGTCGGCGACCGCGCCGCAGGCGTGCATGAGCACCTTCTTGCCGCGCGCCTTGACCAGCCCGATGAGCTCGGCCCAGTAGGGCTTGATCAGCCGGCGGTAGAGCTCGGGGCTGACCAGCGGCCCCTGCTGCGTGCCCAGGTCGTCGGTGAAGAAGACGATGTCGGCCCAGTCGGCCGCGGCCGCCAGGAACCTCCGGGCGCGCTCGAGGTAGACGGCGTGCAGCCGGTCGAGGATGGCGCGCGAGAGCGCCTCGTCAGCGAGCAGATCGACCATGAACTGCTCGTAGCCGCGGAGCAGCTGCCCGGCCTGCAGGTAGTGCATCCGCCATGAGGCGACCACCGCGCGGTCGGTCGACTGGTAGCTGGCCCTGGCCCGCGCGGCGTACTCCTCGACCGACTCGTCGCAGACCCGCGGCCAGTCCCAGCGCTCGAAGACCGCGGCGCGAGCGGCCAGCTCCGCCGGGGAGGTCACGTCGGCCAGCGGGAAGTGGACCGGGTCGAAGTAGTGGCCCCCGGCGGTGCGTCGGGAGGTGACCGCGCCGTCCGCGCCGCGGATGACTGCCGAGCCGTCGGCGAGCAGCTCCGGCCGCCAGAGGTCCGGGACCTCCACCGGGCTGCCGTAGCCGCCGTCCCACTGCCGCCACTTCCGCGGGGCGAAGAAGAGTCCGGCCGCGTCGCCGGAGAAGCGGTCCTGGACCTCGGCGTCCGGCTCGACCACCTGCTGGGTGAGGCAACTCAGGCGCAGGGGGCGCGGCTCGATGCCCAGCTTGCGGCGCAGCCGGCCGTAGGCGGCGGCGTGCAGGCTCGAGCAGTCGGTCCCGGCGAAATCGATGGCCAGCCCGTCGGGCTCGCGGTGCTCCAGGGCGGCCAGGACGCGCTGGCGGGGAGTCATAGCCATGATCGCGCTCGCTTTCGCTCAGACGTCGAAGACGTTCCCCCGGTTGAGCAGCAGCTCCGGGTCGAGGGCCAGCTTGGTCCGGCGGACGTCCTCGACGGCGGCCGGACCGTAGCAGCGCAGGAAGTCCTGGCGTTTCCTCTTGCCCGTGCCGTGCTCGCCGGAGTAGACCCCGCCGAGCTCGGCGGACTTCGCGACGATGGCGTCGTAGGCGCCCACGGCGCGCTCCAGCTGGGCCTTCTCGGGCAGGACCGTGAAGTGCAGGTGGCAGTCGCCGAGGTGGCCGAAGGACACGTAGTCGAGCCCCTCGGCCGAGAGCAGGCCGTGGGTGAACTCCAGGAAGGCGGAGAACATCGGCGGCGGCACCACCGTGTCGGTCATGATCGTGAAGGTGCCGCGGTGCTGGACCACCTCCAGGGCGTTGGCCGGCAGGGAGTGCCGGGCCTCCATGAAGAGCGTGCGCAGCGCCGCGGTGTCCAGGACCATGACGGCGTCGTCGGAGACGCCGCACTCCGCCTCGGCCATGAGCTCGAGCCACTCCCCGGCGGCGGTCTCCATGTCCTTGTCCCGGAGCGGCTCGCGGATGTAGATGCCCACCTGGTCGGCGCCGCGGAAGAAGCGCGATTCGTGCTTCATGTGCCTCCGGCAGTTGACGCCGAAGTACTCGAGCGCGGCCAGGCCGCTCAGGTCGCCCTTGAGCTTCGCGTGGACGGCCAGGAGGAAGCGCACCGCCCGGGGCTCGTCGGGCAGCGAGAAGAAGAGGTCGAGGTAGTCGGCGGGCGCCTCGGCCAGCCGCAGGGTGCAGCCCGTGGTCAGGCCGAAGAGCCCCTCGCTGCCGACGGCGAAGTCCACGAAGTCCATCCGGCCGTCCTCGGCCGAGTACGGCCCGCCGGCGTTCTTGATCCGGGGGCGCGCGTAGGACGGCACGGGCAGCTCCCGGGCGTGGCCGGCGCCGTCGTCGAGCAGGAAGACGCCGCCCTCGGAGACCAGCTCCCCGCGCCGCGCGGCGACCAGCCGGCCGTCGGGCAGCAGGAAGCGCAGGGCCTGGACCCACGGGCGCATCGCGCCGGTCTCGCCGGGCGTGAAGCCGGAGGCGTTGCAGGCGATCGCGCCGCCCACCGATGCCTCCGCGCGGCTGGTCGGGTCGACCGGGAAGACCAGCTTGCCGCCGCTGGCGCGCTCGACGGCCCTGCGCATGTCCTCGAGCAGGATGCCGGCCGGAGCGGTCACGGTCCGCGCGGCGGCGTCGAGCTGAAGCTCCGGGGCGGTCAGGTTCGCCGTCGAGAGCAGGACGCCGCCGGAGGGCGTGGCGCTCCCCGTGAGGTTCGACCGCCCCCCCGAGAGGGTCACGGGCACGCCGGCGGCGAAGCACGCGGCCAGCACCGCAGCGCACTCGCGCTCGGACGCCGGGCGGGCCAGGGCGTCGGCGCGGCCGGGGAGGTTCGAGCTGTCGGCGGCGAAGCCCACGATGATCTCGGGCTCGAGGTTGAGCGTGATCCCGAAGCGCTCCTTGAGGAAGCCGGCCAGAGCCGGCAGGCCCCCGACGCCGCGGTGCGCGGCGGCGAACCCGGCCAGGGCCTCGCGCTCGGAGGGGGTCAGCAGAAGCTGGGGAACCAGCCGGTTGGCAGGCATCGCAGTCCGGGAGAGCCTAAGGCGCCTTGGGCGGCACCGGCGACGGGGTCGGCAGCACCGGCTTGGCCTCGGGGGCCGCGGGGGCCGGCACCGGGATCGCCGGCTTCTCCTCGTAGGCCGGCGGCGGCACGGGCACGGGGAGCAGTTCCGCCGGCGGCGCCGCATAGCGCGTCGAGACCAGCCCCAGGGCGCCGCGGAGCGACTCGTACTCGCGGGCGCTCGAGCGCCAGTCGGCCATCTCCACCTCGACGTAGACGTTGGGCAACTGCACGCGGCCGTCCTTGTCGGCTTCGGAGTGGGCCGGACGGTAGACCCGACGGAAGGCCGAGCCGTCGGCGGCCACCTCCAGGGCGCCGAGCGCCCCGATGTTCAGGACCTTGCGCCGGTACGGCTGCGGGGGCGCGCCGGCCTCGGCCGCCCCCGGCATCCGGGCGGTCTCGGCGTTGGCCACGTTCTCGGCGATGATCGCCATGCGCCGGCGCAGAGCCAGTACCGCCCCGGCCAGCGCCTCGGCGGTGCGCTCGGGGTCCTCGTGCGGCAGGCGGACGGCCCCGTCGCGGCGCTCCAGTTTCAGACCAACGGCTTCGAGGTAGCGCCCGGACCAGTCGAGCTGGTCGAGGATCACGACGCCCCGGCCGCTCTTCCAGGCCATGGCGCCATGCGCGGATCCGGCCTCGACCACCAGACCTTCGCCATTCCCACCGGCGCCGGCAGGACTCCCGCGCTGCAGCCAGCAGCCAGAGACGGCGCAGGCGGCGGCAACAACAAGAGCGGCAATGAATGGAACTCCCGGGAGTCGAGTCACGGCTGCACCTCCGTCCCCTCGCGACAGGCGATTCTACGCAGCGCCGGCGGCAAATCAACCCCGCGGTCTCGAACAGAGCAGTTGATTCGGACCGCGGGCGTAATAGCCCTTGGGCGGAGTCGACATGCCATTTTGGCACGCCGGGCAGTACGAGATGCGCCTATAGCACGCCATACGGCTACTTCGGAGCACGACAGAGCTGGTGCACTGGCACATCGCGTGCTTAAGACCACAGTGCGGGAAACCGGTTAAGGAGTCCTGTCATGCGCATGGACAAGCTTACGATCAAGAGCCAGGAGGCGCTCGCCGCCGCCGGCAAGGCCGCTGAGGTCTCCGGCCATCAGGAAGTCACGACCGAACACCTGCTCGCCGCGCTCGTCGCCCAGCCCGAGGGCGTGGTCGGTCCGCTCCTCGGCAAGCTCGGCGTCCGGCTCGACGCGCTCGGACGCGACCTGGAGGCGGCCATTGCTCGGCTGCCCAAGATCTCCGGCTCCGGCGCGGAGACCTACCTGTCGAAGGAGCTCCGCAAGGCTCTCGAGGCCGCCGAGGCTGAAGCCCATAAGCTCAAAGACGAGTACGTGTCCACCGAACACCTCCTGCTGGCCATCGCCGCCGACAGGAGGTGCCCGGCCGGCGCGGCGCTCATGGCCCAGGGCGCGACCCGCGAGGCCATCCTCAAGGCCCTCGTCGAGGTCCGCGGTTCGGCGCGGGTCACCGACGAGAACCCCGAGGAGAAGTACCAGGCGCTCTCGCGCTACGCGCGCGACCTCACCGACCTCGCCCGCAAGGGCAAGCTCGACCCGGTCATCGGCCGCGACGAGGAGATCCGCCGGGTGATGCAGGTGCTCTCCCGCCGCACCAAGAACAACCCCGTCCTGATCGGCGAGCCCGGCGTGGGCAAGACCGCCATTGCCGAGGGCCTGGCCCGGCGCATCGCCTCGGGCGACGTCCCGGAGGGATTGAAGGACAAGCGCGTGGCCGCGCTCGACCTCGGCGCACTCATCGCCGGCACCAAGTACCGCGGCCAGTTCGAGGAGCGCCTGAAAGCGCTCCTGAAGGAGGTCACCGAGTCGGCCGGGCAGATCATCCTCTTCATCGACGAACTCCACACCATCGTCGGGGCGGGCGCGGCCGAGGGCGCGGCCGACGCCGCCAACATGCTCAAGCCCGCCCTGGCGCGCGGCGAACTGCGTTGCATCGGCGCGACCACGCTATCGGAGTACCGCAAGCACGTCGAGAAGGACGCGGCACTGGAGCGCCGCTTCCAACCCGTGACCATCGGCGAACCCACCGTCGAGGACACCGTCGCCATCCTCCGGGGGCTGGCCGAGCGCTACGAGGTCCACCACGGCGTGCGCATCCAGGACTCGGCGCTGGTCGCGGCGGCGACGCTGTCCGCACGGTACATAACCGACCGGTTCCTCCCGGACAAGGCCATCGACCTGGTCGACGAGGCCGCCAGCCGCCTGCGCATCGAGATCGACAGCCTGCCCGCCGAGCTCGACGACCTCGAGCGCCGGCGCATGCAGCTGGAGATCGAGAAGCAGTCGCTCCTGAAGGAGAAGGACCCGGCCTCGGCCGCGCGGCGAAAGAAGATCGAATCGGAGCTCGCCGAACTCGGCGAGCGGCTCACCGCCGAGAAAGCCCGCTGGACCGCCGAGAAGGACGCCATCAAGCGACTGCGCGACATCAAGGAGCAGATCGACGCTACCAAGAACACCGAGGCCCAGGCCCAGCGCGCCGGTGACCTCGCCAGGGTCGCCGAGATCCGCTACGGGAAGATCCGCGAGCTCGAGGCGGGCCTGGCCGCCGCCGAGAAGGAGCTCAACGAGATCCAGAAGAAGGGCGCGCTGCTCAAGGAGGAGGTCGACCCCGAGGACATCGCCGAGATCGTCTCGCGCTGGACGGGTATCCCGGTCGCCAAGATGCTCGAGGGCGAGGTCGAGAAGCTCATCCACATGGAGGAGCGCATCGAGCAGCGCGTGGTCGGCCAGGACCACGCCGTCCGCGCCGTGGCCGACGCCGTCCGCCGGGCGCGCTCGGGGCTGGCCGACCCCAACAAGCCCGTGGGCTCATTCATCTTCCTGGGCCCCACCGGCGTGGGCAAGACCGAGCTGGCCCGGGCGCTGGCCGAGTTCCTCTTCGACAGCGAGAAGGCCCTGATCCGCATCGACATGTCCGAGTACCAGGAGAAGCACACGGTGAGCCGCCTGGTCGGCGCGCCTCCCGGCTACGTCGGCTTCGAGGAGGGCGGCCAGCTCACCGAGGCGGTGCGGCGGAGGCCCTACTCGGTGGTGCTTTTTGACGAAATTGAGAAGGCCCACCCGGACGTCTTCAACGTCTTCCTCCAGATATTGGACGACGGGCGGCTGACCGACGGCCAGGGCCGGACGGTGAACTTCAAGAACACCGTCCTGATCATGACCTCGAACATCGGCAGCCAGTACGTCCTGGAGGTGGAGGACGAGGCCGAGCTCGACAAGCGCATGGAGGAGACCCTGCGCCGCACCTTCCGGCCGGAGTTCTTGAACCGCGTCGACGAGACCGTCACCTTCCGGCGGCTGGCCGAAAAAGACTTGGTCAGGATCGTGGACATCCAGCTGGCGCGGCTCGGGAAGCTTCTGGCCGACCGCGGGGTTGCTATGGAGATGAGCGAGGACGCCAAGGCGCTCCTCGCCAAGGAGGGCTACGACCCGGTCTTCGGCGCCCGGCCGCTGAAGCGCGTCATCCAGAAGCAGGTCCAGGACAAGCTGGCCCTGGAACTCCTGAAGGGGACGCTGGCCGGAGCGAAGAAGGTGCTCGGCGAGGTCAAGGGCGGGGAGGTAGTCTTCCGCAAGAAGTGAAAGAAGGCCGCCGGAGCGGCCGCGGAGGACTTCGATGCTTTTCAGGTTCGACAACACCTACGCGCGGCTCCCGGAACGGTTCTGCGCGCGGGTGTTGCCGACGCCCGTCGCGGCCCCATCCCTGTTGGCCCTGAACCGCGGCCTGGCCGGTGAGCTGGGGCTGCCTGCTGAGCAGCTTACCTCCCCCGAGGGCGTCGCGGTCCTGGCCGGCAACCGCATCCCCGAGGGAGCCGAGCCGGTGGCCTGCGCCTACGCCGGCCACCAGTTTGGCGTCTTCGTCCCCCAGCTCGGCGACGGCCGGGCCATCCTGCTCGGCGAGATCGTCGGGGGCGACGGGCGGCGGCGTGACGTGCAGCTCAAGGGCTCCGGGCGCACGCCCTTCTCCCGCGACGGCGACGGCCGCGCCGCGGTCGGCCCCGTGCTCCGGGAGTACCTGGTCGGCGAGACCATGCACGCCCTGGGTGTGCCCACCACCCGGGCATTGGCCGCAGTCCGCACCGGCGAGGAGGTCTTCCGGCAGGGGCCGCTGCCCGGGGCGGTTCTGACCCGTGTGGCCTCCAGCCACATCCGGGTGGGGACCTTCGAGTACTTCGCCGCCCGGGGCGACCGCGAGGCGCTCTCGCGGCTCGTCGCCTTCGCCCTGGAGCGGCACTATCCGGATGCCCCGAGGCGCGAGGGAGCCGCCCTGGCCCTCTTCGACGCGGTGGCCGGCGCCCAGGCGGACCTGGTCGCCCGCTGGCTGGCGCTGGGCTTCGTGCACGGGGTGATGAACACCGACAACATGGCCGTCTCCGGGGAGACCATCGACTACGGCCCCTGCGCGTTCCTCGACGCCTACGACCCGCTGCGGACCTTCAGCTCCATCGACCGCGGCGGGCGCTATGCCTTCGCCCGCCAACCGGACGCGGCGCTGTGGAACCTGGCGCGCTTCGCGGAGGCGCTCGCCGCGCTGGTGGACGCCGATCCGGCCCGGGCGGACGGGATCCTCAACGAACGCCTCGCCGCGCTTCCGGCCCGCTTAGCGGCGGCCTACGAGGCGGAAATCCTCAGAAAGCTGGGCCTGGGCTCACCCGACGATGGCGCCCTCGAGCTCGCGCGGGAACTGCTCGAACGGATGGCGGCCGACCGCGTCGATTACACGCTGTGTTTCCGCCGCTTGAGCGCCGCGGCGGCCGGAGCCGGCGACTCCGAGGTGGCAGATCTCTTCCACAGCCCCGCGCAGTTCCGGAAGTGGGCGGGGCGCTGGCACCGCCGGCTCTCCGGGGAGCCCGGCACCCCCGCGGAGCATGCGGCCCGGATGTGCCGGGTCAACCCGGCCTTCATCCCGCGCAACCACCGTGTGGAGCAGGCCATCGCGGCCGCGGAGGCCGGCGACATGGGGCCGTTCGAGCGCCTGTCCCGGGTGCTGGCGCGCCCCTACGATGACCAGCCGGAGGCAAGCGACCTGGCCGAACCGCCGGGACCGGAGCAGTGGAGCTACCGGACCTTCTGCGGGACGTGAGGGAGCCGCAACCCGGTCAGCTTCCGACCTCGAACGGATTCTCCCCGGCATAGCGCTCCCCGGCGAGCGGCGGCGTCGCGATGTCCTCGACGCCCAGCACCCGGAGCGCGTCGAAGAGCACGCCGCCGGCGGGGGCGAAGCCCACCGCGCCGTGGTGCGGGTAGCGCTTGCCGATGAGCACGTGCCGGTAGAAGCGCGCGAAGCCAGGGATCGCGAACACGCCGATCGAACCGAAGGAGCACGGGTCCACGTCGAGGATCCGGCCCTCGGCGACGTAGCTGCGGAGCTGGCAGTCGGCGGTCGACTGCAGCCGGAAGAGGGTGGCCGCGCCGGGCCGGAGGCGCCCCTCAAGCGTGCCGCGGGTGATGTCGGGCTTCTTGCCGCCCTCCATCAGCCGGTTCATGATCACCTGGTAGTTGAGCGCGCAGCCGGCCATGCAGGAGCTGGTCGTGTTGCCGCAGTGGAAGCCCATGAAGAGGTCGCGCGGGGCAGCCCCGGCCAGGTCCGCGCCCTCCGGGAGGATGTCGGCCGGCACAGAGTTGTTGATGTCGAGCAAGGTGGCCGGCAGCCCGGTGGCAGCCTGGATCATGTACTCGCTGAGCGCGCCGTAGAGGTCCACCTCGCAGGCCACCGGGATGCCCCGGCCGGCCAGCCGCGAGTTCACGTAGCAGGGCACGAAGCCGAACTCGTTCTCGAAGGCCGGCCAGCACTTGTCGGCGAACGCCGCGTAGCGCGCCGCTCCCAGATTCTTCTCCATGAATTGGACGAGCGCCACCTCGAACTGGGCGAGCCTGGGCAGCAGGTCCGGGTAGGTGCAGCCGGTGCCCAGCTCCTTCTTCATGTCCCTGACGACCGCGGCGATCTCGGCCTTCCGGCCGGCGGCCGCGCGGTAGAGCCCGAGCAGGTCGAGCTCGCTGTTCTCCATGACCTCGACGCCGAGATCGTAGAGGGGCTTGACCGGCGCGTTGCAGGCCAGGAAGTCCTGGGGCCGCGGGCCGAAGCCGAATAGCTTGAGGCTCCGGACGCCGATGACCACCCGGGCGATCGCCTCAAAGCGGGCGATCTCCGCGGCGAGCTCGACGGCCAGCCCCACCGGGCGCTCCGGGATGTGGGCGCGCACCTTGCGCAGGCCCAGGTTGTAGGAGGCGTTGAGCAGCCCGCAGAGCGCGTCGCCGCGGTCGCGCAGGAGGACCTCGCGGCTCTCCTCGGCAGCCGCGCAGAACATGACCGGCCCGGGAAAGCGCTGGGCGAAGATGGTGGTCGGCCCCTCCGGGCCGAAGTTGCCGAGGAAGAGGACCGCGGCGTTCGCGCCGGCGGCGCGGGCCTGGTCCAGGGCCTTCAGTGCGTCGGCCTCGGACTCGATGACCGTCGGACACGCGGTCGCCGGAACACCCAGCTTCTTGAGCTCGGCCATCAGCCGGGCCAGGCGGCGCTTGGTCAGGTCGATCGGGAAGCAGTCGCGGGAGACGCCGACGACCGCGATCTTGACGGCGGGGAGATTGCCGATGGGCTTCATGGTGATCCTCCGATTCATCGCGCGGAGCTATCATCATCGCCAACCCGGGCAATGCAAGGTCACCGCAGGCCGGCGCGCCGGCGAACAACAACGGCATCCTCACGCCAAGCCGCAAAGCCGCTAAGACAACAACAACAACGTCGCCATCATCATTATTGATGACTTGACGGCTTCGCGTGACGACTGTCGTCGGCCCGCCCTTCTTCTGGCGCTCCGTTGGCGATCCGTGAGATACCGTCCTTCAGCAGTGACTCCCCGAAGTTCAGGAGGAATCCAAGTTTCAGGCCGGTCAGGCGCAGATAGGACAGGACCTGCTTCTTGTGAGCCTTGCTCGTGGATTCCACGCACTTCAACTCCAGGATCACCAGCCCCTCGGCTATGATGTCGGCGCGGAACCCCTGATCGAATGTGATTCCATGGTACTTGATGGGCACCGGGACCTGGCGCTCGACTCTCAGGCCGCGTTGCTCCAACTCGTGGGCCAGCACCACCTCGTAGACGCTCTCGAGTAGTCCCGGCCCGAGCTCTTGGTGCATCCGAACGGCACAGTCGACGACGACCTTCCCAATCTCATTCTCAGTCATCTCCATTCTCCCATAGTCCAGTTCCTGGTGCTGAGCCCAAAACTAAGAAATTGCCGTTGCTGTTCTTTGCGCCTTGGCGCCTTGGCGTGAGAAGAGCCTTTAGTCGTACTCGATCCCGCCGAAGCTCCGGCGGTAGATGTCGTAGACCTCCCGCCAGGCCTTCCCGGCCTCGCCGGCGGTGCTGGCGACCAGCTCGCGCAGGGTCGGGCCGGCGGCGGTGTAGGCCACGTAGGTCTCGGCGATGAACTCACTGACCAGGAACTGCTGGTAGACCTTGCGGCTCTCGGCGTCGAGCAGGAACTCCAGGCCCAGCAGCGCGCCCCGCTCGGAGATCGGCGTGTGCCGGGCGGAGATCTCCTCGACCGCCTCGGGACTGAGCGCGGCCTCGTGGGCGTGGCCCATCTCGTGGAGGAACAGGCCGATCAGCGTGCGCCGCGCGCCGCCCAGCGCGAAGTCGTAGATGAAGACCCGCCCGTTCTCGTAGGCGCTGGCCTTGGCCGAGGCCGGGCCCCAGCCGCCGAGCTGCAGCGCGGAGAACTGCGGGCGCCCGAGGTGCTCCGCGGGCAGGCAGTTCAGGATGTCCAGGACCATCCGGTAGATCCAGCCGCGTCCGGGGACGTACTCCGCCGGGCGGCGCGAGCCGGACTGATGGCCCTGGTTCCAGAAATCCACCCGGCTGTCGGCCAGCAGCCCGGCCAGGTTCTCGAAGGCCACCAGGTCGTCGACGCTGCCCGGGACGCCCTCGCGCTCCTTCCAGGCGGTGTAGGCACGGCAGTCCCCCTCGGTGGCGGGGCGCCACATGGTGCTCGATCCGCCCTTGAGGCTACCGCCGATGCGGAAGCCGCCGGCGAACGGGAAGACGGTCTGGCCGAAGCGGAAGTCGCGCTCCAGTTCGGGGGTCAGCCCGGGCACCTGGCCGACCAGCGTATCCCAGGAGCGGCCCAGGGCGCGAACCTCCTCGGGCATCCGCCGGAAGCCGGCCGCGGAACCGGCGGCACCGCCCGGTCCACCCCCTCCGGCCGGCGTCGCCGGCTCCGGGAAGAGGCCCGGGTCGGCCGGGCCCTGGGTTCCGATCACTTTCCGGCCTTCCCCTGGGAGAGCGCCTGCCGCGCCTCGGCGGCGGTCCGGCAGAGCGCCAGCAGCTGGTTCAAGCCCGCGATCTCGAGCAGCAGGTGAACCCGCTCGTTGGGCGCGGCCACGGCCATATGCCCGCCGCCCAGCCGCACCTGCTGATAGAGCAGGACCACCGCCCCCACCGCCGAACTGGTCATGTACTCGACCTCGGTCAGGTCCAGGAGCAGGTCCAGGGGCCCGGGGGAGGCGGTCAGCTCCTTGCCGGTCCGCGCGATCAGCGCCGCGCTCTCGTCCTGGGCGAGCCGTCCGCCGAGGCAGATGCAGAGGGTGGCGCCTTCCCGGCTGACGCGGATGGGTTCCATGGTCGGCCTCCTGATAGGACGGAAGTCTAGGTGCGGCACGGAAAAGTGCAAGGGGGGCTTTCCAGGTGTCCTTGCCAGCCTATCAGCCGTGGCATCTAATCGGAAAGTTCCAGGACCAAGTCACTGGGATCCTGGCGAGACCGACGCCGTGGGGACGACGGCGTCAAGCTCTTGCCCGCTTGCTGCTGCGGAACAGTGCCGCCGTCGTCGGTCCGGTCAGGGCCGGCGCTCCAGACTCTACATCCTTTGTCCGTTCGGGTGTAGCCGAGCGAGCGACCGGTGAAGGGGTCGCCGAACCTTCCCTTGGCTTCCTCGGGAAGCTTGAGGGTGAGGTCGCCCAAGCTGTCGGGGAAGTCTCCCCAGGAGAGTCGGTAGAGGCGGCAGAGCATGAGGACCCGGAGCATTTCCAGGTAGGCCAATCCTTCGGCGTCAGCCTTTGCCATCTTGTGGTACGGGGCCACGGATGAATCAAACCCAAGCACCACGCCTTCCGGAAGATCGCGCCGACGCCGGCCGGAGAGTTCCGGGATAGCGTCCAGCGCGGCCGGATAGGGATCCGCTCTATCCAGCACAGCCGTCACCTCTTGATGGAACGATTCGCTCGCTCGGGCCACCTTGAGCATCGCGCCGCTGTAGCGTATCCAAAGATCATCGGCCCGCCGCCGGAGCCCTCGCGGCCCATCGGGAGTGCTTGCAGCCTCCGAGCCCAGCCGATTGAGTGCATCCCAAAGAATCATTTGCCTGACACCGATGCGCCGCGCGGCAACAGCTGGTGAGCAACGCGAGGCGCGGTGTCTGGCCAAATGCCCCAGAGCACGCTTCAAAGCCGCAACGTCCACCTTGGAGCCACTCAGAACTTGCGCATAGGCTTTCGCGGCTATCTTCTCCACAAGGGTCTGGTCCTCCATGACGTCGCCATCCCAGGCAGCATGACGCGCGAAGGCCATGATAACCGGGAGGAGGTCGATGGCCCCCTCAGCCCTGCCTTGCTGGGCGCGCTCAAGGATCATGAACTTCTGGAAGACCAACAACGGCACCAAGTCGACGCGGTCCGGATCGCTCTTGATGATGCCGGCCGAGAGCGGCGGTCCGAGCAGACAACGTGGCCGCCCGGCAGCCTCACGGAGCTTCTCCAGGCATCCACGATTGGCTGCCATATAGGCACTGATCTGCTCATCGGAGGCTTCGTTGAGCTTAACTGGGCAAGGCACGTAGAGCGCAAGCGCCTCGCGATACAGCGGACCGGCATCGTCGTCGGGATTCCCAAGGCGATCATCTGCCTCGGCCGCGGAGACAACCTCCTCGACGTGCTGCGAGAACCTGCGGGCTGCTGCTTGGCAACCCAAGTACAGGTACAGCCCCCCGGCCCCGAGGACAAGCAGGAAGGCCGCAGTGACACAGAGAACGACTCGTCGTGTACTCCAGCGCCGTCCCACCGCGACTGCCGAAGGGGTCGGAGGAGAACCAAGGACAGGTGTTTCGGAAGGCACCGCGCTCCTCCTCGCGCTGGGCTATCGCGACGGTGATGAGAGGATATCTGATCAGACCAGGTCCAGGGCCTCGGCGGCCAGCCGGTAGGCTCGTTCGGCCGAGCCGGCGGCGTCCTTGTGGACCTCGGTGGCCTTCAGCCTCACGGTCACCCAGCCCTGATAGCGCGCAGCGGTGGCCGCGTCCAGGAAGCGGGCAACGTTGATGCCGACCTTCGGCGCCGACGCGGTCTTGGCCTTGGACTTGGCCTTGGCGCCCTTGGCCCCCTTGCCGGAAGCCGGCTTGGCCGGCTTGAGAACCATGTCGCTGAGGTAGAGGTGGGCCAGCCGGACCTTGTACTTCTTGAAGAACCCCGCCACCGGCAGCCCGGCGTTGGCGAGGAAGCCGGCGTCGACGGCCAGGGGCAGGCTCTTGGCCGGGAAGGCCTTGGTCAGCCGCTCGAGCTCCGAGCGGGTGCCGACCACCGAGCCCTGGGCCGGGGCGGCCAGGACGCGCACGCCGAACTCCGCGGCCCGGCGGCCGGCCTCGGCCAGCAGGTTGGTGAAGAGCAGCCACTCCTCCTCGGCCGACTCCGGCGCGGCCGGCGGGGGGACGATGACCAGCAGCTTGCAGCCCATGCCGTGCAGGAAGCGGGCCACGTTCAGGCAGCGCTCGCCCTCCTCTTCGGCCGAGCCGACCGAGAGGGTGCGCAGGGCGGTGCGGATGGTCACCAGGGTGAGGTGCTCGGACTCGAGCATCTCCTTGAGGACGTGAACCCGGTCCTCGAAGAGCGGGACCAGCTCGATGCCGGCCTCAATGCCGGCAAAACCGGCGTTGCGGACATCGGTCAGCGCGTTGACGAAGCCGGCCGCCCCCCAGGGGGAAACGTCGCAGGCTAGTTCAGTATCCTCGTGCATGGGGGCGGGATTATAGCCCGCCACCCATGTCGCGCAAGTCCCTGACTGGCGCCGTTTGACGGCGCGGCACGGCAGGCTTATGATTCCGGCGGCCGGGGAGGACCCCCGGCGGCCCCCGGGTCCCCGGGGCGCGGCGGGGGATGGAATCATGCCCGAGAGGACTTCCTCGACTTCCGAGAGCCGCCAGAGCGCCCGGATGGCCGCCCGCAGCGGACGGGCCAGCGCCTTCCGCGGCGAGCGCACCGGCATCCTGCCGGACAGCGCCACCGTGGCCGACGTCAGCGAGGGCGGCGTCCGCCTGCTGTTCGCCTGGCCGGTCACCGAGGCGTTTCCGCTTCGCTCCGGGGACGCCCTGGGCTTCGCCCTGCGGGTCGACGAGGGGCAGCCGGCCTTCGAGCTTCTGGGGGTGATCCGGCACGTCCGGACCAACGCCACCGAGGGCACGGTCACCGCGGGGGTGGAGTTCACCGGCCTGGAGCCCGGCGTGCGGGAGAGCCTCAAGAAGATCCTCCTGCACATGGCCGTGACCAGGCTGCGCACCTGGCAGTCCGGGGGCGGCCAGGAACGCGCCGGAGGCTCCGGCGAGGCCGCGCCCGGAGGCGCCTCCCGCCGGCGCCGGCTGTTCCTCGGCGAGATCCTCGTCAACCAGAAGCTGCTCGATCCAGTCAAGCTCGAGGACTTCCTGGCCCACGGCTACAGCGGCCAGCGCCTGATCGGCCAGGAACTGGTCGAGCACGGGCTGGTCGACGACCGGGCCGTGGCCAAGGGCCTGGCCGAGCAGTCCCGCCTGCCCTTCCTGGACATCAAGACCGCCGAGCCGGATCTGAAGCTGGTGGCCTCGCTGCCCCGGGACATCTTCATCAAGTACCGCTGCGTGCCGATGGGCAGCGAGGGCGGGGCGATCCTGGTGGCCATGAGCACCCCGCCGATGCTCTCGGTCTTCGAGGACCTCAAGGCCGGCGTGGGCCGCCGCATCCGGGTGGGCATCGCCCCGGAGAGCGACCTGTGCGCCTGGCTCAAGCAGGTCTACCACCTGGAGTCCCCCCGCGGCTCGACCCTGCGCTTCCCGGTGCAGCTGCGGGTCGAGTACCGGATCTTCGAGCGCCAGCGCGGCGCCGCCCGCCCGGCCCGGGCCAGCGTGGGCCTCACCCGGGAGGTCTCCGGGACCGGCATGACCATAGCCGGGCCGCTGCCCGCGGATTTCCCCGCGGAGAAGCTGTCCGGGGCCCAGCTGGACGCCGAGGTGCTGGTGGAGGTCCCGGAGGTCTTCGGCCCCCTGCGCCTGCACTGCCAGGTCCTGGGCATCCGCGAGGCCGAGTACAGCGGCGAGCACCTGATGACCTGCCGCATCACCGAGTACCTGTCCGGCAACAGCGAGGCCTGGAGCCGGATCTGCCTGTCGCGGGGCGCCTCGCGGTTCCGGCGGCTGGCCGACCAGCCCGAGACCGCGGCTCCGGCGGCGGCCGCCGCGGTGGCCGCCGCCGCCGAGGGCCTGGCCGCCGCCAGCACCGGGCCGATGCTCATGGACGGGGGCGGGGCCGACGACGACAGCGACCTACCGCTCGGCGGGGACGACGAGAGCACCCTGGCCCGGATCGTCGGGCAGATCGTCGAGGACGCGCACGTCAAGGGCGCCTCCGACATCCACATCGAGCCGGTGGCCCGCAGCGAGGTCCAGATCCGCTACCGGATCGACGGGGTCATGCGCCTGGCCATGACCCTGCCGCGCCAGTACCGGCGCTCGATCCTCTCGCGCCTGAAGATCATGGCCGACCTGGACATCGCCGAGCGGCGCAAGCCGCAGTCCGGCAAGATCCGCTTCCGGCGCTGGGGCGGGCTGGACGTCGAGATCCGCGTCGAGACCTGCCCGACGGCCGGGGGCATGGAGGACGCCGTCCTGCGGCTGCTCTCGGCGGCCCAGGCCCGGCAGCTAGACGACCTGGCCCTGTCCGAGCACAACCTGGCCGGCTTCCGCGAGATGATCGTCCAGCCCCACGGCATAGTGCTCTGCGTGGGCCCGACCGGCTCCGGCAAGACCACCACGCTGCACAGCGCCCTGGGGCACATCAACGACCAGAGCATCAAGATCCTGACCATCGAGGACCCGGTGGAGATCACCCAGCCCGGGCTCCGCCAGGTGCAGATCAACCCCCGGGCGGGCGTGACCTTCGCCTCGGCGCTGCGCTCCTTCCTGCGTTCGGACCCGGACGTCATCATGATCGGCGAGATGCGCGACCGCGAGACCGCGGCCATCGCCATCGAGGCCAGCCTCACCGGGCACCTGGTGTTCTCCACGCTGCACACCAACAGCTCCGCCGAGACCGTGGCCCGGCTGCTGGAGATGGGCATCGACCCCTACTCCTTCGCCGACGCCCTGCTGGGCGTGATGGCCCAGCGCCTGGTCCGGCGGCTGTGCCCCGAGTGCCGGGTGCCCCAGGCCATCGGCGTCGACCGGCTGGCCGAGCTGCGCCAGGAGTACGGCGACCTGGCCGCCTCCGGCGGCCTGGAGTGGCGCCCCGAGCACGTGATCCACGCCCAGCGCCGCTCCGGATGCGCGCACTGCAGCCGCTCCGGCTTCCGCGGGCGCATGGCCGTGCACGAACTGCTCAGCGCCACGGAGGAGATCAAGTCGCTCATCGCCCGGCGCTGCAGCGCCGCGGAGATCCGCACGGCGGCCATCGGGCGGGGCATGCGCACGCTCCGGCAGGACGGCATCGAGAAGTTCCTGGCCGGCCACACCACCATGGAGGAGGTGCGGGCGGTGTGCAGCCTGTGAGGCCACGCCGGGCGGGGCCGGCGGCGGCCGCCCCATACTTCTGCAATCGCTGATCTGCCGTTCGACAGGCCCTTCGGCAGGCTCAGGGTCCTGGGCAACGACGAAGGACTCACGGCCATGAGCTACGTCGACGGGCAATCGGCAATCTGGAATTCCCGTGGGCCTACAGCAATTGACGATATCCGATTGCAGATCGCCGATCTGAGAAGTCCCGGGCCCGGCGACCGCCGCTACTTCTTCTCCAGCTTCTCGACCTGCTCCCTGGCCCGCGCGGCGTTCGGGTCCTTGAGCTCCTCGAAGGCGGCCAGCGCCTCCCGGGCGCGGCCGGCGGCCTCGGGCCGGCGGCCCAGCTGCTCCAGCGCCAGGCTCAGGTTGTAGAGCGCGTTGGCCTCGGCCTTGCGGTCGCCGGCCTCGCGCGCGGCGGCCAGCTGCCGCCCGTAGGCCTCGGCGGCGCGCCCGTGCTCGCCGGCCGCGTAGCATGCCCGGCCCAGATTGCCCAGGTGCAGCGCGGCCCCGGGCAGCGGGCCGGCGCCGCCGGCGGCCGCGGCGGCGACCGCCGCCAGGTACTGGTCGTAGAAGCTGATCGCCCGGCGGGGCTCGTCGAGCGCCAGCCAGTCCGCGCCCAGCCCGGCCAGGGCGGAGGCCTCGGCCCGGGGGTCGTGCAGTGCGCGGGCGGCGGCCAGCTGCCCCTCGTGGGCGGCGGCCGAGCGCCGGTGGTCGCCGAGCGCCGCGCAGGCCGCGGCCAGGTTGGCCAGGGCCGAGCACTCCGCGCGGCGGTCGCCGCTCTCGCGGGCGGCGGCGGCCTGGGCCTCGCAACACTCGGCCACCCGGGCGGTCTCGCCCAGGGCGCTGAAGGCCGATGCCAGCCGGCCCAGGGCGGCGGCCTCGGTCCGGCGGTCGCCGGCGGCCCGGGCGAAGGCCAGCAGGCCCTCGTGGGCGGCGGCCGAGCGCCGGTGATCGCCGAGCACCGCGGCGGCGGAGCTGAGGTTGTTGAGGGCGGCCCCCTCGGCGCGCCGGTCGCCGGCCTCGCGCGCGGCCGCCAGCTGCCGGTCGAAGCACTCGGCGGCCCGGGCCGGCTCGTCGATCAGGACCAGCTCGGCCCCCAGGTTGCCGAGCGCGGCGATCTCGGCGCGGCGGTCGTTCAACCAGCGCACCGCCGGCAGATACTCCTCGTAGTAGGCCGCGGCCCGGCGGTGCTCGCCGAGCACGGCGGCCGAGGAGGCCAGCCAACCCAGGGCGTTGGCCTCGGCGGCCCGGTCTCCGGCGGCGCGCGCCGCGGCCAGGCTGGCCTCGGCGTGGACCTGGGCGCGGCCGTGCTCGCCGCCCTCGGCGCAGGCCGAGGCCAGGCGGGCCACGTGGCCGGCCTCGGCGGCGGCCAGACCCAGCGACCGGGCGGCGCCCAGCGCGGCCTCCAGCCAGCGGATCCGCGCGCCGGCCGGCAGGCGCAGGGCCAGGCAGGTCGGCGCGGCGGCGACGAAGTCGTTGCAGAGGTGGGCGACGGTCTCGTCCCCGCCGGCCTGGGCCGCGGCCCAGGCCTGGGCTGCGGCGATGTTGTCGGCCTCGAGGTCGCACAGGGCCAGCCCGGAGCGGAGCGATTCGCCGCCGGCCGCACAGAGCTTCTCGGCCCGGCGCAGGACGGTCAGGAAGTAGACCGCGTGGCGGAGCTGGGCCTCGGCCCGTCCGGCCTGGCCGAGCCGCTCCTCGGCGGCGGCGCGGGCCAGCTCGTGGAACCGCCAGCGCTTCGCCCCGCCGACCTCCTCGGCCCCGACCATCCCGCGCCCGGCGAGCTCCCCCAGCATGCGCAGGGCCTCGGGCTGGGGCGCGCGCGCCACCGCCGCGGCCGCCGGGGCGTCGAAGCTTCCCGGGAAGACGCCCAGCGCCGACCAAAACGCGGTGAGCTCCGGGCCGGCCAGCTCGCAGGCGGTGCGCAGGGCCGCCGCCGCGCCCCGACCGGAGGCTTCGGCCGCTTCGGACAGGGCCGTCAGGCAGTCGCCCGGATCGGTCTCGGGCGGCGCGGCCTGCGAGCGACCGACCAGCACGACCGCGAAGGGCAGGTTCGAGCAGAGCCGGCCGACCTCCGCGGCGCGCGCGGCCAGCGCCGGCGCCGCCGCGCCCAGCATGGCGGCGCAGTCGGCCTCCTCCGGGACGACGATCTCCTTGGAGAAGCTGCCGGGCAGGGCCAGGGCGGTCCGCGAGGTCACCACCAGCATGGAGCCTTTGGGCGGCAGCAGCGGACGCACCTGGGCGAGGTCGGCGGCGTCGTCGAGCAGCACCAGGACCCGGCGCTCGGCCAGGGCCTGGCGCCACGCGGCGGCCAGCGCCGCCTCGGAGGCCGGCAGCTTCACCTCGGGGTGTAGCGCCCGGAGCAGCCGGGCCAGGGCCTCGGCGGCGGCCAGCGGCTCGCGCCCGGAACAGCCCGCCAGATCCAGGCGCAGGGCGGCGTCGGGGAAGCGTCCGGAGAGCTCCGCGCAGAGCCGCAGGGCCAGCGCCGTCCGCCCCGTGCCGCTCTCCCCGAAGATGCCGAGCATGACCAGGCCGGAGTCGGCCCGGGCCAGCAGCCCGGAGAGTTCGGCCGAGCGCCCCGCGAAGCCGGCCGGGGTCGGGGCGATCTGCCGGGGAGCGGTCGCGGCCGCCGGGCCGAGCTCGGCGGGCTCCGCCGCCTGGCGGACGGCGACTCCCGGCTTCTCCAGTCCGCGGCGGGGAGCCTCGGGCGTCGGGGCGGCCGCCGGCCTGGCCGCGCCGGTTCCGGCCCGGGCGGGCGCCGGGGCGTCGGGAGAGGCCTCGTCGCTCCGGGTGGCGGGCCGCTTCCGGCGGGAGCGCAGCAGCGCCGAAACGGCCACGGCGGCCGCGGCTCCGGCGGCGAAGGATATCAGCGCTGTCAGCAGGTGGCTCACCGGCAGGCTCCCGAAGCGGTCGGACTCCGCCGCACATGGTAGGGCCGGGCCGGCGGGCCGCAAGAGCGAAACCGGCGGGAGCTCCGCACTTCTGCAATCGCCGATCGGAAGCCGGCAATCCGGGATTTCCGTGGGCCAACGGCCCTTCCCGCGCGTCCAGGACGTGTACAATGTCGACCGGAGGGTCCCAGCGATGATCAACCGCGCCCTGCTCACCGTCTCCTGCCTGCTGGCCTGCGGAGGGCTGTGCCCGCCTCCGGCCGGCGGCGCCTGCGCCGGAGAGCCCGGCGCCAACCCGATCAGGCCGGCCGAGCCGCCGGGGGCCGGGACGCCCGGCCCGACCGATCCGTCCACCGCCGGCGGGGCGCCCGTCAACCGGGTGCGGGTCAAGGTGCTCCGGCCCACCGAGCCCGGCGAGCGGGAGGTCATCCTCGAGACCGCGGAGCTCACCGTGACGGTCCGCGAGACCACGCGCGAGTTCACCGTGGCCGTGCAGAAGACCGGCGGCGCCGCCGAGCTGTCCTCGGCCCCTAACCGGGCGGAGTTCCAGAAGAAGCACCCGGAGCTCTGGAAGCGCTGGGCCGAGCCGGCGCTCGACGCCACCGACCCCGACAAGCTGGCCATCGAGGCCATCGTCCGCCAGACGCTGCCCCAGATCCTGGCCATCTTCGCCAAGGAGCGCGGCCGGGAGGCCACGCCCGAGGAGCGCGCCGAGGCCGAGAAGGTGCTCCGCGAAGAGGCCCGCAAGGCGATCGAGGCCAGGCGCGCCAAGGACAAAGAGGCCGCCAAGGACGCGGAGAAGCCGAAGCCGTAGCCGCAGCGGCAGGCGCGGAGCCGGCCCCGGGCTACCTGACGGCGGCGAACACCACCAGCGTCGGGATCCAGCAGACTGCGTCGACGGGGACGCTCACCGGCAGCAGGAGCAGGGCCGCATAGCCGGCCGGCTCGCGATACTCCCGCGACGGCAGGTCGAAGACCACCTCTTCGTCTTCGCCGGAGTCGACTCCGGCCCTGTTCCAGCGGACCCGCACGCCGGCGCTGACCAGATCGGCGGCATGCCCGTGATTCCAGGAGCGCCTGGGGACCGTGGATATCCGCAGGCTCGGGCCCGACCGGATCGAACTCCCGTAGTCGGACCCGCCACCGGCCATCCTCATGCGCAGCATCCCCTCCAGCCGCCAGCGGCAACGTCTCGATACGCAGTCGGCCGGCAGCACTCCGGCGATCTCCCCGCCCGGCGGCAGGGCCTCCCCAGGCGCCCTGGCGGCCGGGCGGGGCGGCCCGATCCGCCGTATGGCGTCCGTGTCCACATGCGCCCAGGCCTCCTCCGGGTCGCCCGGGAACCCGTCAGGGCCCGGGTGTCCCATGGCCAGGAACGGGCACCCCGGATAGCGGTCCAGCACGAGGGTCCGATAGCGCAGGGCCAATCGGGCGCCGTCGCGGCTCACGTAGGCCTCCAGGATGGCGGCATGTCCGTCCTTGGTCGCGGCCGGCCCCTCGACACGGCACCCCGCCGTGCAGGCCAGCCAGGTGAACACGCACCCCTGGCATGGCAGGAGGAACACGGCCAGCGACAAGAGCATGAGCGCCCGGGCTCGAGCCGGCATCTCCACGGTCATCTCCCGCCCCCTCCGACGGAGCTTGAGTCCGCGGAGAGGGGGAAGGTTCCGGAATTCCGGACCGCCCCGGAATTTCAGACGGGCGGCAGGGCTCGGGCGAAATCTCTTCCGCCGCTTGCCGGTCGGCGGTGTAGAGGTAAGATAGTTTCCGCGGCGCTTTGGGCAGTTGCGGAACCCATGCGAACACGAAAGGGATGACGATGGCCGGTCTGGTGACTTGCGACGGTTGCGGCAGGAAGATCGTGTCCGAGGCGGCCAAGCAGGCCGGCGGCAAGCCGGTCTGTCCGCCGTGCTACGAGGCGGCCAAGAAGCTGGTCGAGGAGAAGCGCCGCAAGGCCGCCGAGGAGAAGCGCACGGCGGTCTCCCAGGCCAAGATCGACGCCGCCAAGGTCAAGGCCCTGACCAAGTTGGCCGAGAAGGGCGTGGCCGTCGAGGACGTCATCGACAAGCCGGTCATCCTGCCGCCGTCGGACATCATCCCCGCGGCCAGGAAGAAGAAGAGCTCCCGGGCCGAGGACGATGTCACACAGATGCTCGGCTCGGCCGGCGGCGCCTGCCTGATGGCCCGGATCGCGGCCATCGTGCTCATGGCCATGGCCGTCCTCTACGCGGCCATCGGCAGCATGGCCATCCTGGGCATGGCCTCAGATCTCGGCGGGGCCAGGACGATCATGTGCGGAGCCGGCCTGGCCGCGGTGGTGGCCAGCCTGATCGTTCCGGCGCTCTTCCTGTGGTTCCTGGGCACCTGGGTGAAGCGCTTCTCGGCCCTCTTCGCCAAGAACCTCGAGGCCGAGGGCTGAGGCTTAGTGCTCCAATTCAGAATTGGAGCACTCAGCCCAGCTTCCCCAGCAGCCAGCCCATGTTCTCGCCGAGGACGGTCATGGTGCGCATGCCCTCCTCGTCGGACTCCACCTCGCCGGGGTTGCGGCCGAAGCCCATGTTCCAGTAGATCGAGCCCGGCACGATCATCTCGCTGATCAGGAAGAAGTGGTTGAGGGAGTCGTAGGCGTGGATCTCCCCGCCGCGCCGGACGGCCACCACCCCCGCCCCGACCTTGCGCCGGAGCAGCCCGCCGTTGGCGCGGCAGACGAACCCGGCGCGGTCGATCAGGGCCTTCATCTCCGGCGTTATGTCCGAGAAGTAGGTCGGCGAGCCCAGGATGATGCCGTCGGCCGAGCGCATCTTGGCGATGCAGTCGTTGACGGGGTCACCGGTCTGGACGCAGCGGCCGTCCTTGTTCTGCCCGCAGCGATAGCAGGAGGTGCAGCCGCGGACGGCCTGGCCCCCGACCTGGACGACCTCGGTGGCCACGCCCTCCTTCTCGAGGGCCTCGCAGACCTTGCGGATCAGCCGGAAGGTGTTGCCCTCCGGACGGGGGCTGCCGTTGAAGGCGACGACTTTCATGGCGGGGCTCCTCCCTTCATCATCCTCCGGCGCCGGGGCCGGCGCCAGCCAAGCCTACCGCGGCGAGAGAGGAAGTCAACGAGGACTCGGCTTGAATCATCCCCACTTTCTGAAGGGTTGCTGCACGGGGATGGTCCGGCGCACGGGGTGGGCCGGGCCCTTTCCGCACAGCCGCTCTTCGGATGATGGGGATGATTCAACCACTTGCCCAATTGCGCCGCGGGGCGGGCGGCGGTAACATAGGTTTGTCGCCGGCCTGCCCGCCCTCCGGCCCGGGCGGATCCAGCGCGACAGGAGGGGAATCGTCCATGGCCAGCCATTCCGGACCCGTGACCGTCGCGGTGGTGGGCGCAGGGCAGCGCTCCAAGGCCTACACCCAGTACGCCGTCGACCACCCCGAGCGCATGAAGGTCGTGGCCGTGGCCGACCCCAACCCCGTCCACCGCCGGATCATCTCCGAGAAGCACGACATCGCGGCGGACATGCAGTTCGAGTCCTACGAGGACCTGGCCCGGCGCGCGCCGGTGGCCGAGGCGGTGATCAACGCCACCCGCGACCAGCTGCACCACAAGTCGGCGCTGCCGCTGCTCGCCGCCGGCTACCACATGCTCCTCGAGAAGCCCATCGCCCACACCGAGGCCGAGGTCCGCGGGATCATCGGCGCGGCGAAGCAGCACGGCCGGAAGGTGGTCGTCGGCCACGTGCTGCGCTTCGCGCCCTTCTACGCGAAGATCAAGCAGCTGATCCTCGACGGCCGGATCGGTGGGATCGTCTCGATGAACACCCTCGAGGCGGTCAGCTACCACCACATGGCCACCGGCTACGTGCGCGACCGCTGGAACCGCCGCGACAAGAACAGCCCCATGCTGCTGGCCAAGTGCTGCCACGACCTGGACGTGGTCGGCTGGCTGATGTCCGGGGTGCCCGCCAGGAGGGTCTCGAGCTTCGGGAGCCTCAAGCAGTTCCGCGCCGAGAACGCCCCGGCCGGCTCGGGGACGCGCTGCGTGGTCGACTGCCGGATCGAGCGCGAGTGCGCCTACTCCGCCCGGCGGCTCTACGTGGAGAAGTCCCGCTGGCGCGGCTACGTCTTCCAGCCGCTGCAGGGCCGCGGCGAGGTCACCGACGCCATGCGCCTGGAACACCTCCGGGAGAGCCCCTACGGCCGCTGCGTCTGGCGCTGCGACAACGACGTGGTCGACCACCAGTCGGTGCTGGTGGAGTTCGCCAACGGCGCCACCGCCACCCACGACATGTTCTGCGCCACCGCCCGCCCCACCCGCCAGATCCACGTGATCGGCACCAGAGGCGAGATCCAGGGCGACATGGAGGACGGGGTCATCAGGCTGCGCCACCCCGACCTCCGACCGACGACGGACGACTGCACCGAGGAGGTCATCAGCGTCAACGAGGCGGTCGGCGGCGACGGCGCCGGCCACGGCGGCGGCGACGTGCGGCTGATCGCCGACTTCGTGAAGGTGATCCGCGGCGAGCCGCCATCGATCAGCACCACGCGGATCGAGGACTCGCTCACCGGCCACCTCATCGCCTTCGCGGCCGACACGGCCATGCTTGAGGGCCGGGTGGTGGAGATCGCCAGAGAGTAGGCCACTCGACCGTACAACCTCTCGGCGTCCAGGATTGCGGATTACTGCCCGGCGGGCGGACTCTTCTTCCGGAACAGGACGAGCAACACCAACAGGACCGCCAAGCTCAGCGTGCCGCCCAACACCCAGGACAGCCTCAGGAAGGAGGCCGCGGTCGCCGGCTTGCTGAGCGGGGCGCTTGGTGTGCCCGGAGCAACCGGCGTCGCCGCCTTGGGATCCGGGCCCTTCGGGGGAGCCGCGGGCTTGGCGCCGGGCTCCATTTCGAACGAGACCTCCTTGCCGCCCTCGGCGCGGTACTTCACGATGTAGACGCCGGGCTCCGGCACGCCCAGGAGCGCCGGCGGGCCGAAGCGCGAGGCGGTCCGCGCGCCCAGGCAGCGGCCCTCCAGGTAGAAGCGGACCACGACCGGCGCGGCGGACTTGACGTCCGGCCGGACCGGCACCGGGAGGAAGAGGGGCTTGTCCATCTGGCCGAGGTCCGTCCGTGAGAGGTACAGGTCGCCGTTGGCCAGCGCGGTGACCAGCTCCAGCGAGCCGGAGGCGTCGAAGTCCGCCCAGGCCATGGCCGCCTGGCCCTTCTCGCTGTCGGCCAGGTCGTCGTTCTTGAACTTGAGGGTCTCGTCGATGGCGAAGCTGCGGAAGCCGCGGTTGAAGAAGGACTGGGACGGCTCCTCCTCGTAGCCGACGTAGACGTCCGCGAAGGTGTCGTTGTTGTAGTCGCCCGGCGCCGCGCAGGACGCGCCCGGCTGGATGATGTAGCCGGGCTCGCCGGTCAGGCGCATGGTCTCCTCGAACTTCGCGCCGCCGCGGTTCTGGAGCATGTAGGGCGTGGAGCCCCCGCCGATCAGGAAGATGTCGAGCAGGCCGTCGCCGTCCATATCGGCCACGTAGGCGTTGCGGCTCTTGGGCTTGCCCATGAGCGCGTTGCAGTCGGCCGGTTCGGCGAAGCCGCCAGCCTGCCCCTTCCAGAGCAGGCCGCCCTTCTGGAAAACCTGGACAATGTCGGCGAAGCCATCGGCGTCGAAGTCGGCCACCACGCAGGGGCCGGCGAGGCCGCGGTCGACCGGCTTGGCCTCCGCCGGGAGTAGCGCGTCGCTGAACCCGCCCTTGCCGTCGTTCTTGAAGATGACCGGGGTGCCTCCGGCGCAAACCACAAGCTCGGGCTTGCCGTCGGGTTCGAGGTCAACAATGCCGATGCTCGCGTTCTCGGCTGCGACCGGGGCGCGCTTCGCGCCAACCTGAAGGAGATTCGTCGCCGAAAACTTGCCCGGTTCCTTCTGGAGCCAGAGTCCGGGGCCGTCCTTCCCAAGCGAGGCCAGGTCCGGCCGGCCGTCGCCGTCGAAGTCCGCCCATGCGGCGGCCAGGCTCTTCGAACCGGGCTCCAGCGCCTTCTCGTCGAACTTGCCGCCGGCCTTCTGGAGGTGGATCCGGTCGCCCTCCGGGCAGGCCGCGAAGAGGTCGAGCTTCCCGTCGGCGTCGACGTCGGCCGCCTGGAGGCTCGCCGCCTTCCCCGGGAGCGTGCCGAGCTTGGTGTGCTCGCTCCAGCGCACGCCGCCGGCCACCGGCATGATCGGCGCACTGGGGAACTTGCGGATGAACTTCATGGTCTCGATGAGCATGTCCGTGCCGCCGTTGAAGGTGCCGTTGAGCGACGCGTCCATGCGGTCGAAGCTCCAGGTGGCGTCGTCGGCGCCCTTGGCCAGCCGGGCCCAGCAGGCTTCCACGTGCATCAGCGCGCAGGCCTTGCCCTCGAACTCGCCGGCGGCGATCAGGGCGGGCCGGGTTCCGGCGGCCTTGAGCAGGTCGATGAAGTCCTCGAGCTTGCCGTCGGCCGCGGCGCTCTTGAAGTCGAGGCGCAGCTTCTTGGCGGCGAGCTGCCCCTTGACCGCCTCGACGACGGTCAGCGTCGCACCCTTGCCGTCGGCGTCGAGCGCCTCCACGCGGACGGTGAAGATCAGTTTGGAGGCCGCCTCCACGTTCTTGGGCGTGAAGTTGGGGTTGACGAAGCCGAGCGCCTGGAGCGCGCCCAGCGCCGCGGCCAGGGCCAGGACGAGCGGGAGGACGTGGCGGAAGACGGGGCGCTTCATGGTCTCTTCTCCTATGGTGGGTTCGTGCGGTCTGCCAACTCCGATTCTAGCCGCAGCGCACGCTCATTCCAGCGGCTTCGAGCGGTCCCGGACCAGCGCCAGGACGTCCTCGGCGTCACGCCGGTCGCGGCAGCGGACGTCCAGGTAGAAGTTGCGGCGCGTCAGCCCGCCGATGTGCGCACGGAGGGCGTCGCTGGTCGCCGCGAAGCGCAGGTTGGCCGAGCCGGTGGCCGCCTCGATCCGCGCGAGGTCCTCGATGGGCGGCGGGGTCTGCGGGTCGGTGGAGATCTCGAGCAGCGCGAGCTTCGGCAGGGTGGCGAGCTGCGGCAGGAAGTGCAGCTTCTGGTTGTGGGCGTGGTAGAGCACCATGCCGTGCCCGGCGGTCTGCTCGCGCTCGTAGGGCAGGCCGAACTCGCCGTACACCTCCGGGGCGCAGAGCATCGCGGCGTCGTTGGAGAGGTGCCCGATGCAGTCCGGCCCCAGCCAGCCGCCGAAGAGGAAGACCTGCCCGTCCTCGACCCGGTCGGCCCAGGAGACCAGGCGCGGGTAGTACCAGCCCAGCGCCCGGAGGCAGAAGGCCATCAGCCGGTGGGCGAACTCCGGCTCGGCCAGCAGGTCCACGAAGAGCTCGTCGCCGCGCACCGCGTTGGCCAGGTCCATGGGCGACATGGTCCCGCGCACCGCGAGCAGGAAGCTCCCGTCCTGCCGCCGGCGGAGGTGCTCGTAGCCCTCCCGCATGTAGCGGCACCAGCGGTTGCCCTCGTCGAGGGTCAGCCGCCCGAGGTCGTCCGGGCCGTTGACCGCCGGGACCGGCAGGGAGGTCGCCTCCTGGAGCCGGACCTCCAGGCCCAGCCACGCGGAGTGCTCGGCGATCCCGAAGTACGGGCAGGCCGCCGGCAGGGCGTCGTCATCGAGACCCTCCTTGACCGCCCAGCGCGGCCGGTCGGCGGCGAGGTTGAGGTCGAGCCACTCGCCGAGCTGCCGGTCCAGGTCGAACTCCAGGAGCGGCGGGACCGGCGGCGTCTCGGCCGGCACCTTGCAGTTCACCAGGATGTGACCCGGCTCCGGCGCCGAGTAGAAGCGCCGGCTGCGCGCGACCACCCGCCGGACTTTGGCGGCCAGGGCCGGACTCATGGGCGCAGCGCGCGTCGCATCGGTCATGATTTCACCCCGTCTATTTCCCGAAGAAGGCCGAACGGTCCCCGGCCGACGGCGCCCTGCCGCCGAAGGCCGCCGCGGCCGCGGCGTAGAGGTCCCAGCTGCGCTCCTGCCAGCCGCCGTAGTACTCGCACATCGGCTGGTTGTCCGCTCCGGTGGGCAGCGAGCCGATCGTCCGGATGCGGTCGAGGAGCACGGTCTTGGCCGGCTCGGCCGCGTCCTTGCCGGACTTCTCGATCTGGATGCGGGCCTCGGCCTCCTGGAGTCCCTCGCGCAGGGCCTCGAAGCGCACCGAGCCCTCGGCGCCCTCCGGACCCGGGCAGAGGACGTAGTTCGAGAACGGGTGGTACCAGTTGGAGAACTCGAAGGGCAGCCAGTAGTCGGCGCCGAGCCGCCCGAAGCCGATCGCCCCGTTGACGATGCAGTCCTCGCTCATCCAGCGCAGGGCCATGGGCGAGTCGATCCGGCCGATGGCCTGGATTTGCGAGGCGCAGCGCGGGAAGAGCACGTTGCCGGGGTTCTTCCAGCCGCCCTGGCTGACCGGCTGGCCATCGCGGGTGAAGGGCTCCGGGAACCCGCGGATGTGCATGTCCATGTTGGGCGCCTTGGACTCCTTGATCAGGCCCCGGCCGCGGAAGCCGTCGTGGCTGGCCCGGGCCCAGCCCACCTCAGGGCACTCCGCGGCCAGCAGCTCGGCCAGCGGCAGGACCGTGTTGGTGCTGTCGTAGAACCAGCCCCAGTAGAAGTTCTTGAAGCCCAGGCCCCGGACGTGAGCCGCGGCGGCCTTGGCGTAGGGCACCACGAGCCTCTTCCACTCGTCCGAGCCGGCGGCCGGCAGCTTCAGCTCGCTGCGCTTGCCGCCGTCGAGCAGCGTTACGCCGGAATAGGTGAAGGCCCAGCCCTTGCCATTGTCGGTCCAGCCCAGTTCGCCGACCACCGAGACGTCCTTGCCCCAGTGCCGGGCGACGATCTCGAGGTAGCGGTCCAGGTTTTTCCAGTCGTAATCATAGGCCGCCTGCCCTGAGCCTGTCGAAGGGTCGCCCTTCCTGACCCAGGCGACGATGGACTCCTTGCCCGCGGCCTCGCCGCCGGTCACCAGCGGCAGGACGGCCAGGTCGTTGCCGAGCTCGGCGAGGAGCTTCGCCGAGCGCTCCAGGTGCTTCCAATGCTCGTCCGACCAGAGCGCGCACTTGTACTGGGCGGCCGGTCCCTCGAGCGACTGCTGCAGCCCGCAGTAGGTGCCGAAGTCGCGCGCGTCGGGCAGGCCCCAATCCATCACCTGCAGCCGGACTTCGATCCTGTGCTCGACTCCGGCCGTGAGCGTGAGCGTCCCGCGATAGAGCCCGGCCGGCGCGTCCTTGGGCACCCGGACGGTGAGCCAGACCGGCTGGCAGCTGCCCGCCGGGACTTCGCGCGGCGGCTGCGCCGCGAGCTGGTCGAAGAGCGCAATGGCCTTGGCCTCGGCCCGGACTTCGGGCTTAGGATTGGCGCGGTCGCCCATGTCCTTGAAGCGGAAGCCCGTTCCGAAGGCGTAGCCCTCGAGCAGCCGCACCACGCTCCAGTTGTAGTAGGTCCCGTGCCGGCCGAAGCGGGCCTCGAGCTGGCTGTCGAGCGGCAGGCCCGCCGCCCAGCGGACCTCCGCGGCCGCGGCAGGAATCTTGCCGCCGCCGGCGGCTTCCAGGTCGCTCATCCGGGCGGAGAGCCCGCCGAGCGCGGCGGCCGTGCCGATGACGACCTGGCCGGAGCCGACGCCGTTGCGGGCGGCCAAGATGCGGATCACCGGCGGCGGCAGCCCCGGCTCGACCCAGTCGCGGTTGACCAGCCGGCGGTGGATGTCCTCGGCCCAGACCTGCACTCCCGCCGGACGCGCCGGCGCGGCGACCGCCCCGGCCGGCTCGGCCCTGAGCCGGAGCGCCAGCACCGCCAGGTGCGGCCAGGGCGTGTTCTTGTAGCCGTTCATGGCCTCATAGCTCCACTTGGCGGCCGGCTCGCCGTAGCCGGCGCGGTGGACGGCCACGGCCAGGACGTTGGCGCCCTTGACCAGCAGCTTGGGGTCGACCTTGACGGTCAGTCTCCGGAAGCGGTCGGACTTCTCGTCCGGCGCCTGCCACTCGGAGAGCTCCGCCGCATAGCCGTGCTTGTTGATGGGGATGCCCCAGGCATAGGCCTCCGGCGGGTAGGGCTCGGCCATGGTCTCACCGGAGAGCGGTCCGGCCGCGAGGTGCCCGCGGCCGAGTTCCCTGCCATTGAGCCAGACGGCGACGCCACCCATGTAGCGCACCTCCAGTTCGAGGCCGGTGACCTTGGCCGGGTCGGCGACCTCGAAGCGGCTGCGCAGGCAGGCGGCCCGGACCGCCGGGTCGTACCAGGTTCCACCTTCGGCCAAGCCGCCCTTGCGGCACATCCAGGCGGAGTCGTTGAACTCCGGCGCGGTCCAGCCCTCGGGGGCATCGCCGGAGCGGACCCGCGCGCTGGTGAAGCCGATGTGCCAGCCGCGCTGGTAGTTCAGGAACTGCACCGTCCGGCCCTTGTGATCCTTGAATGGCGGCGTGAACTCCGGCGGGCGCAGGGAGAGCGTGTAGCGCCAGTAGCTCTGCTGCCAGTCGACGGCCGGCGCGGAGGACTCGCCGGCGACAGCCGCGGCCGAGGCCGCCAGGACCAAGCCTCCGGTTGCCAGCAGCCGTCTAATCATGGCAGCGTCTCCTCGCGGATCATTCCGCGGCGGCCTCCGCCCAGGCCCGGTAGTTGCCGGCGGTCAGCGGCCAGTCGTCGGGATACTCGCCGTAGGTGTAGGTCATGTCCAGTCCCGCGGCGCGGCCGAGCTCGACCGCCCGGCGGATGTCGGCGCGGTCGTCGATCTCCCCGCCGGTGAAGTCGCTGTTGGAGCGCACCGCCATGCAGCCGTGCGGCGCCGGGGAGCGCGACTCGGGCGTGACGTGGAACTTCCCCGGGCAGTCGTAGGCCTGCCAGGAGTGGAAGACCTCAGGGGGGAAGCCGGCCAGGAAGGGCGCGACGGCCCGGACCTCCTCCGGCAGGAGGCCGCTGTAGTTCTCGACGAGGATGGTGAGGCCGGGTCGGAGCTCCAGCGCCCGCCGGATGAGCGGAACCAGCCGCGCGGCCACCGCCTCGAGGCTCGAGCCGCGGCACTTCGGCCCGGCCGTGCGCGGCCGCGCGCGGCAGCGCTCGCAGTGGCACAGGCCCACGTCGCCCTGCTCGATCTGGAACCCGGACAGGTCGAAGGTCTCAAGGAGCCACTCCAGGCCCTCGCGGTAGAAGCCGGCGAGCGCCCCGTCCGAGGGGCAGCCGATCAGGTGATCGACGTCGTCGGCCGGCGGCCAGCGGTGCACGGAGGGCCGGCCGTCCTCGCGCCGCGCCTGGCGCTCGGGATGTTCGCGGAGGTGCCGGTCGAGCGAGTGGGGCGAGTCGCCTGAGCAGTAGATGCCGCCGAAGGCGTCGATGCCCACGCCGGGGAGGATGCTCACCCCGCGAGAGCGCCCATAGTCGACGAGCCCTCGCGCGGCGTCGGCGCCGCCGTGGGCGTCGCGCAGGAAGCCCCAGACCACGATGCCCTCCACGCCGTAGCGCGCGGCAGCGTCGATCGCCCGGCGGTAGTTGGCCAGGAAAGACTTCTCGTCGCCGCAGAAACCCCAGGCCCAGCGCATGCGCAGGTCCCAGGACCACCAGATCCTTCGCAGCGGCGTTCCCCTAGACGACATCGTCACCTCCGCACAGATCCCCTCTCCCCTTGACGGAGAGGGAAAGGGCGAGGGGTTCACCCTCGGGCCCACCCCTCACCCCCGGTCTCTCCCGCAGGGGGAGAGGGGGCTTGAGAAGATGATGCAGCTCGCCCTCCACCCCTACTTTGACGCCGCTCCGAAGAACTTGGCCCGCTCGTCAACGCCTGGCGCCTTGCCGCCGGCGGCGGCCGCCGCTGCGGCGTAGAGGTCCCAGCTCGACTCCTGCCAGCCGGCGTAGTACTCGCTGATGCGCTGGCCCTCGGGCCGCGGCGGGATCATCCAGACCCGCTCGGTGCGCAGATCGAGGACCTTCCTGGCCTCGGCCGAAAGCGGCTCCTTCTTCTCGAGCGAGATGCGCGCCTCGGTCTCCTGCAGGCCCTCGCGGAGCACCTCGTACTGGATGCTGGCGTTGATCCTGCCTCCCTCCGCCGGGTAGACCAGCCAGGGGTTGAATGGCCCGAAGTAGGCGCCCCGGCCCCAGCCGTCCATGCAGATGCGTCCGAAGCCGCGGTGCAGTGAAGTGATGGGCATCTCCTGGACCTCGCGCATCTGCCAGAGCGGCGGCAGAATGGAGAGGGCGCTGACATCGCTGTCGGCCCGCGGCAGGAGCAGCCGGGCCGTCGGATTGCTCCAGCCCTTGAGCGGCGTGACCTTGCCGTCCTTGGAGAAGGGCGGCTTCTGCTCGGCGCGGACCGCGGCGTTCCAGGTGACCTTGACGGCGTTGCCGCCGCCCATCTCGGCCGAACCGTGAATCTTGCGGCCCTCGTGGGAGGAGCGCGCCCAGCCCACACCGGGCAACTCCTTGGCCAGCGGCTCGGCCAGCGCGTAGCTCGAGGCGCCGATGTAGTCGTAGAAGAGCCCCCAGTGCAGGTTCTCGTCCTTGATACCCTTGGCGCTGAAGTGCTCGCGGATGGCCTTGCCGCAGGCCAGCCAGAGCTTGGCACCCTCGGGCGTGTCGGCCTTCGGGGGCGTGAAGGCCGATTCCTTGCCGCCGTCGACGAGCGTCACCGCGCCGGTGCCGCCGCCCTTGCCGTACTCGTTGGCGGTGTGCACCAGGTACACAATGACGTCCGACTGGCTGTGGCAGTGCTTCCTCCAGAGCTCGAGGTAGCGGTCGGCCAGGGTGAAATCGAAGTCGTAGCCGCCGTCCGCCTTCTTGACCCACTTGATCATCGCGTCCTTGCCGTTGTTGAGCTCGGTGTCGTGGATCACCGGGATGCCGGCGACGCGCGCGCCGAGCCGGCCGGCGGCGGCGATGGACTGCTCGAGCAACTTCCAGTGCTCCTCGCTCCAGAGCTTGACCCCGGCCCACTTGGCCAGCGCCCAGGGCGACTCGTCGATGCCCGCGTAGGCGGTGTAGTCCTTCGGGGCGGCGAGTTGGTAGTCGAAGACCTGGAGCCGGACCTCGAACTTGGCCTCGTCCATGCCGCCGGCTTTGACGGAGAGCGCTCCGGTGTAGAGCCCGGGCGCGGCATCCTTGGGAACCTCGACCGTAACCCAGACCGGCTGGCTCGCACCGGCGGGAATCTTGGCCGGCGCCGCCGGGGAGAGCTGGTCGAAGACCTGCATGGTGTCCTTGGCCCAGAGCTCGGCGAGCACCCGGCCCTCATCCCAGTGAGGACACCACTCCGCCACCCAGGTGTCGGCCGGCGCGCCGCGGTAGCGGATCAGCCAGCGGTCGGGCATGTAGGTGAAGAAGGCCACCTTGTGCATCTGCTTGACCTGCTTGATGGCCAGCGGCCGGGCCCAGCGGACCGAGACGACCGCCGCCGGGATCTTCGCGCCGCCCGGACCGGCCAGCTCAGTCACCGTTGCCGAGGGAGCACTGAGCTCCCCGGCCGAGCCGAGGGCCGCCTGCGCCGAGCAGGCGCCGTTGCGCGGCGCGGCCATGCGCAGGACCCGCGACTGCGGAGCGCCCGGCTCCAGGAAGTCTTCCTGGAGCGTCCATTGGTGGATGTCCCGGGCCCAGGCCTGAGCGCCGGCCGGCCGGGCGTCGGCCGAGACGACCGCGCCGGCCGGGTCGGAGGAGAGCGCCACGTCGGTTATGCCGATGTGCGGGATGCGCCCGGACCACTGGCTCACCTCCATCCGGCCGCCCATCTCGAAGGCCAGCACCGGGCTTAGCCGGTTCTCGACCGACAGGACGTTGGCGCCGGCGCGCAGCGCGCTCTTGGGCACCTCCACCTTGAGGGTCCGGACCCGGATGGACTCGAGCTTGTCAATCTGGGCGAGTTGGTCGGGCTTGAGGTCGTCGCGCCAGCGGTGGTAGGGCCAGGTCGGCGGCCACCAGCCCTTATCGTGCCGGTAGTTCTCCGGCGGGTAGGCCTCGGCGAAGCCCTCGGCGGCCAGCGCCCCGTCCCTGGCGACGTTGGCCCGGCCGACCTCCTGGCCGTTGACGTAGGCGATCATCCCGCCGTGAAATTTGATCTCGAGCGTCAGCTTGCTGACCCTGGCCGGGTCGGGGACCAGGAAGCGCGTCCGCCCGCAGGCCCTGCGGATGACGTGGCAGCAGTAGGCCGCCTGGCCGTCCTGGTCCATGTCCGGCATCCAGGGCAGCGGCGCGCGGTTGACCGGCCAGGCAGAGTCGTCGAACTCCGCCTTGGTCCACTCGGCCGGCGGCTCGGGGGTGGCCAGCTGGTTGCCGGTCGGCCCGGTGTTGAGCGCCCCGTAGCGCGTGGGCAGGAAGGTCAGCTTGCCGGCCTTGGCGTCCCAGGACTGGGCCGGCCGGAAGGTGTAGTGGTAGCGCCAGTAGCTGCGCGGCGAGACGACCCACGCACCCGTGCCGGCCTGGGCGCCGGCCTGATACTGGAACTTGGGCTCGCCGGCGGGGGCGGCTACAGCCATCAGGATCAGCACTGCTGTACAGCTCAGGACTAACCGCATGATCGATCTCCTCACAGTTCAGGCTCCAGGTGTCGGGTTTCGGGTGTCAGGTGCTGACACCTGAACACTGAAACCTGAAACCGAGCTACCTCACCTCCGCCTCCGCCTCGGCGCGCCAGGTCATTCTCGCGCGGACCACCACTCCCGCCAGGGAATCGCCGACGTAGATGGCCTCGTCGCTGGCGGCCACCAGGACCGCGCTGGCCAGGGGCAGGTCGCCGCTGGCCGGCTTGCCGTCCTTGAGGCGCCTGGGCCAGTCGGCACGGCCCAGCGCGAAGATCTGCTGCCCGGCGGTGTCGAGGACCACCACCCGGTTGTTCATCATGTCCGGGTAGAAGACCCGTCCGTAGGGATCGGCGTCGAAGCGCGGAGTGTTGCACTGGCACTTGTAGGGCCCGTCGTGCATGGTCCGCGCCGGGACCGGGGAGATGCCGTAGCGCATCCACTCCGCGCCGCGGACCAGCCACTTCATCTTGTTGCCGCTCAGCGCGGCGATGTCCCCGGGCTGCCTGACCGGCTCCTCGCCGGGGTAGGTCCGGGGCTCGGCGCCGCGCAGGATGTGCCCGGTGGCGCCCTCCGGCAGCAGCGGGTCGTCCAGCCCGCCGGCCGGCAGGTCGGGGGGCACCGGCTTGCCGGTGAACCTGACCGCCGGGAACTTGATGATGCTCCCGTACATGCCCCACAGCCAGGGCTCGGCCTTGGCGGCGAGCGCGGGGGCGAGGCGCTCCTTCACGCCCTCGGGCAGCTTCTGGCCCTCGGGTCGGAGGCAGTCGGCCACGTAGATGTTCCCCCGGGCGTCGAGGCGCAGCGAGCAGGTCTGGCCGGAGGAGGTCAGGTCCTGCTTGAACTTGAGGGCGCCGTCGGAACCGAAGACCGTCAGGTAATAGCGGTTGTGCGGCCAGGAGCGGTCCTCTTCCAGCAGGTAGATATCGCCGTTGGCGGCAATGGCCAGCCCCTTGTCCTGGAGGTGGGTGATGCCCGGACCGGTCAGGACCTCGTGCGGCTGGACGGTGATCTTCTCGGAATCCTTGTAGAGCACGGTCACCGGCTTGCCGACGACCGGCTCTCCCTCGGGCTTGAAGACGTAGCGCCAGTCGCCCTCCTTGCCCTTCATCACAAAGTCGCCCTGCCGCTCGACCTTGGTCCCCTCCCACCTGCCGTTCCAGCGCGGCGCGGTGAAGGGCAGGGGCTTGAGATTGCGGTCGGTCCGGATGATCACGAAGCGGGAGCGGATGCAGAAGGTCTCCCCGTCCGGCGAGAGCGCCATGATCGCGCCCTGGGTGAAGAACCTGCCGTACTTGAGCTTCTCGACCTTGCCGGTGCGCCCGTCGATCCGGCTGTACTCCTGCCGGCCGACGTAGATCTGGTCGCGCGCCCGGTCCACGGCGATGTCCGCCACCGGCCCGATGGTGCCGGCGTAGGTCTTCGGGGAGTATCCTTCCGCCTCGTTGAAGAAGGGCACGAGCCCCCCGTGGAAGATGCCGCCGTAGCCGCCCATCTGCAGCGCCAGGCCCTGTTCCTCGGCGGCCAGCCGCGCCAGGCGGGCCATGGAGCGTTCGTTGGCGCCCAGCAGCTTGTCGAACTCCGCGCCCAGGCCCAGCCGGACCCGGACGCGGAAGGGCGGAGGGTGGATGGTGGAGGGTGGAAGCCTGCCGGCGTCGTCGCGGCCGTCCCAGACGAGTTCCTGGCGGAGCGAGTCCTTCCTGAGCGGCTCCGGCGCGCCCGGCCCGAGCAGCCCGGCGGCCAGGTGGCGGACGACCGCCCCTTTGGAGTCGAGCACCGCAACCTCCACGTCGACAGGTGCGCCGACCGCGAAGCTGATCCTCACGCCGCCAGGCCCTGAGCCCGTCGAAGGGTCGGCCTTCTCGGCCCTGGGCGCGGAGGTGAAGCCCGGCTCGCCGGCGGGGGCCGGAGCGCCGAGCAGCAGCCCGAGCGCGATCAACGTGATGAACCCGCGCATGGCTACTTCCCGCCCAGTGCCGCGGCCACCTCGCCGGCCACCGCGTAGAGCGAAGCGTCGCGCTCCCGGGCGCCCTTGCTGACCAGGTCGAGGTCCAGCAGGCCCCAGCCCAGTCGGCCCATCAGGACGTGTCGCTCCGACTTCTTCTTGTGCTCGGCCTCGCGGACCTTGGCCGCGGTGATCAGGGCCAGGGCGCGCTCGTCCAGGGCCTTGTTGGCCTTCTCGGCCAGGGCGCCGCTGATCTTGCCGGAGTCCAGGGCGCGCTGCAGGAAGAGCATGGTCTCGGCGATCTGCACGCCCTCGCGCATGGCCTCGAAGCGCTCGGTGGGCAGCGCGCCGTCCGGGCCGGGGGCGAGCAGGGCCATGGTGGAGCCGCCCGGCCCCAGGCAGGAGTCCAGCCACTGGCCGGGCGCGTAGCGGCCCTTGGCGTCCTTGACGGGCCAGAAGTCGGCGCCGACCGGGTCCAGGCCGTGCTGGTCGCGCATGAGCATCTCTTCGTTGAGCAGGCGGATGGTCAGCAGCGGGGAGTAGTCGTAGTAGCGGTTCCGGGCGTGGCCGCAGACGGAGTAGCCGGCGCGCCCGAGGTTGCTCTTGGGGCCGGCCTTGAAGGCCCGGGGGCCGGGACCCTGGCCGTCCCACTTCTCGTAGGGGGCGAGGTTCCCCTCGTTCCAGACCGAGGTGGTGCATATCGCCGGCATGGACTCTTCCTTCGTCTCGCCGGGGAAGACCAGGGCCCGGCCGTGGGACCACATGCTCCACTTGCCGTCCGGCCAGATCTGCTTGAACATGCTCGTCAGCTTGGGCGGAGGCGTGCCGGCGTACTGGTGCCAGTTGGCGGTTGCGACGTCGACCCACTTGCGCTTCTCCAGGCGGGCCCGGATCTCGCCCAGCACCGGCTTCCAGAAGGCCAAAGCTTCGGGCGTGCCGTAGGCGGGCTGGACCAGCGGCGCGACCTTGCCCGCCGCCGGGTCGGAGACCAGCACGGAGAGGGGCTCCTTGGTGTTGGCCCACATGTTGAGCCGGAGCGGGAAGGGCTTGCCGACGCTCTTATCCACCAGGTCCAGGTAACGGTCGAAGACGGTGAAGTCGTACTTGAACGAGCCATCGGCCTGCTTGATCCACTTGACCATGGTCTCGTCGTTGTCCTGGGACAGGTAGCGGATCGTGAAGTTGCAGGTGGCCTGCCGGCTGCCGACCTCCTTCATGAGCGCCAGGGACCGGCCCATCAGCTGGAAGTGCCGGTCCGACCACATGGGCACGCCGTAGTGCCGGGCCAGCTGGTCCGGCGAGTGCATGCCCTGGTTCTTGACCGTGAAGTCGGCCGGGTCGGGCAGGACCATGGCCGCGACCCTGATCTCCACCGGGACCTCGAAGGGCCCGGCGCCGGCGGCTTCGATGGTCACCCTGCCCTTGTACTCTCCGGGGGCCGCGTCCCTGGGCACGCGCACCGAGACCCAGACCGGCAGCACCGCCATGCAGCCGGGGCTGGCCGGCTTGAACTCGCGGGTCGCCTTGGCCTCGGCGGCGGGGACCTCGGCCGGAGCGGCCTCGAGCAGCGCGTCGAAGCGCTGGGCCGGCAGCCAGCACTTGTCGGGCGTCGCCGGCGCGGCGAAGCGCACCTGCACCTGCGAGGCGGGGATGGTCCCGCCTCCGCCCTCCCTGGCCAGGTCGCCGGCCTTGGCCTTCACCCCGCGCAGGGCGCTGCCGCTGGTCAGCACCACCTGGCCGGAGAAGACGCCGTTCCTGGCGCCGGTCAGAGCGATGGGCTTGAGAGCGCCCGGCTCATTGCCGAAGTCGCCCTGGTTGACCGTCTGCCAGTACTCGCAGTTGCGGACCTTCACGCCCGAGGCCGGCTCGGCGGCCAGGGACGCCCCTGCGAGCACGAGGCCCAGAAGTCCGAGTCCCAGTGTCTGGCGCATGCCCGGTATCCCTTTCAACGTTTTCTGCTTCGCCCCCGAAGCAGGATGGAGCTCACTTCACCTCGCAGGTTTCCTCCGCCGCGTAGACCAGCTTGGCCCGCAGCAGCCGGCGGTTGAGGGGATCGCCCACGTAGGCGTAGCGGTCGGTGGCCGCGACGCCCAGCGGCCAGGCGAGCGCCAGGTCCGGCTCGGCGAGCTTCTTGTCCCGGCTCTCCGGCCCGCGGCTGTCGGCGTTGCCGTAGCCGCCGAAGTGGGCCAGCTCGTTGCCGGCGGTGTCCAGGACGTCGATGCGGTAGCGGCCGATGTCCGGGTACCAGACCCGGCCGAAGGGGTCGACGTCGAAGTTGATGTGCTCGCAGTTGCAGTAGTCGATGTTCACGTGGCTCGCGCCCAGGTGGATCCACTCGGCGCCGACCACCTTGGTCGGCCGGAGATTGCCGTAATAGCCCCAGACCGCCTCCTGCGTCTTGAGGCCCGGGGCCAGTTGGGGCTCGCCGTCGTAGGGCTTGCCCGCCTTGGCGTCCATGACCTCGATGGTGCCGCCCTTGGGGGTGAACTTCAAAATGCTGCCGTACATGGTCACCGCCACCTGCCGCCGGGCGTCGGCGGAGCCGCCGCCCGCGCCGACCTTGAGCGCGCCGACGAACGCGGCGTATTCCGGCGGCACCAGGCGGTCCGGCGGCCGGATCTGCTCGGCGATGTAGATGTTGCCCTGCTGGTCGAACTTGGGGCCGACCACGTTGTCCGAGACGTTCCAGATGACCGGGGTCGCGAGCTTCTTGCCGGAGGGCTCGTACTGGTAGAGGGCCTTGTTGGCCCGGTGGTCGAGCTTCGCGCTCCTCTCGAAGACGAAGACGTGACCGTCGGGCCGCACCCCCATGGTGTGGGTCATGTAGCCCATGCAGACCCGCGTGAAGACCGCGTAGGGCGCGAGCTTGCCCGCCGCGTAGCGCTGGATGTAGCGCTCCTCGGCGCCCTTCACGTCCGGCCGCGAGAAGTCGCGCTCCGGCGGGTGGGGATCGTCCCAGGCCAGGGCCTTGCCGGCCCGGTCGAACTTGAACATGGCCGGGATGGTCTGGCAGAGCGCGTGGATGTTACCGCCCGGGCCGGGGACGATGCAGGTGCCGGCCGGGCCGAAGATGTACTTCCCGTCGGGGGTGAAGGTGTCGAACTTGCCGCTGACCTCGTTGAAGCGCGTCCAGGAGTAGCCCGACCCGCCGCGGCGCGTGTAGATCTCCGGATCGTCGCGGTAGCGGTCGACGGTCACGTCCTCGAAGCTGCCCAGCCCGAAGGTGCCCGCCTTGCCCTTACCGATCGCGACCGGCGCGCCGAACTTGTCGCCGGCGTCCTCGATGCGCAGCAGGCTGTAGTAGCAGCCCACCCAGGCGACCGGCGGGCTGGCCGAGGCGTCCAGGGCCAGGCTCGCCCCCTCGCGGGTGTTGATGGTCAGCGCCGCCTTGGCCAGGACCTTGCCGTCCTTCCAGCCGCTGAACTTGACGAGCTCGGCCGAGCCCTTGCCCCGGCCGCAGAGGACGTAGACCGCCCCGCTCTTGGGGTCGGCGGCCAGGGCCTCGGGCTTGTCCACGGAGAGCGAGCCGGCGAAGCTCCCGTCCTTCTCGGCGACGGCCACCACCCGGTTGTTCTCCCGGTCGGCGATCAGCAGGTGGCCCTTGCCGTCGAGCGCCAGGGCGCAGGGCGCGGCCAGGTGCTTCTCGTCGTTCCCCGCCTTGGCCGGATCGCCGAAGAAGACCGCGCTCTCGGTGCGCTCCGGCAGCTTCAGGCGGTAGACCGCCGGGGCCGGGGCGCTCGGCTTGATGCGCTCCAGGCCGGACCCGCTCATTCTGCCGCGGTCGCCGCAGGCGTAGGCCCACTGGCCGTCTCCGGAGACCGCCGCCGCGGCCAGGTCCGCCCCCTTGCCGCCGGCGACCCTCGCCCCCGCGTACCGGCCCGGCGGAACGGCGCCGCCCAGGGGCACCGCCCCCAGGAACTCGCCCTGCGGCACCAGGAGCAGCCCGCCGGGGGCGACCGCCAGGCTCGTGCCCCGGTCCGGCCGGAAGTCGACGGTCTCGTGGCCGTTGAGGTGGGCGATGGTCGGAGCCAGCCGGCCGCCGACCTCCACGGCCGCGCCGCCCAGGAAGGCGAGCTGCTCGCGGGTCACGTTCGCGGGCACGGGGATCAGCGTGCGCTGGTAGGTGCCGTCCCGGTTCAGGGCCACCAGCTGTATCCCGTCGTTGTGGACGGTGTGCGTGGCGACCATCGCGGCCACGTAGAGCGTGCCGTCCGGGCCGACGCCCAGGCCGGAGATCTTGTTGAGGCTCTCCGGCTCCGTGGCCACGACCTTGTCGTACCGGGCGCCCATGCCCAGGGCCACGCGGACCTTGAACGGCCCGGCCGGCGCGGGCTTCCCCCAGTCGGCCTTGCCGTCCCACTCGATGGACTGGGCCAGCCCCGGCTTGAGCGGGGCCGGCGCGTTCGCGCCCAGGACGCCGGCGACCAGGTGCCGGACGATCCTTGACTGCCCTGAGCCTGTCGAAGGGCCACCGCCGTCCTCGATGAAGACGGCCACGTCGGTCTCGCGGTCGACCGCGAACTCGATCCGGACCTTGTCCCCGGCCTTGGCCGCAGTTGGCTTCTTGGTGAACGAGGGCGGAGCCTCGCCAGCCAGCGACGCGCCGCAAAGCAGCCCGAGGAATCCCAGCGCCATCGCCCTGCGCATGATTAGTCCTCCGCCGGAGCGCATCTTCAGCGCCCCGCAACCAGGTCCGCGGCAAGTTCGTGCCGGCAGACCGAGTCCCTGACGATCAGCCGGTCCGGGATGATGACCGTCCTGGCCTGCGGCACCTTGGGGGCGTCGAGCGCCGCCCGCACCGCGGCCTCGCCCATCCGGTGCGTGTGGATGCGCACGCTGGTCAGGCTGTCGCACAGCCCGGAGCGGGAGGCGCTGTCGCCGAACCCGACCAGGGCGAAGTCCTCGCCCACCCGCCGGCCGGCGGCCTCCAGCACCCGCATGGCCGGCAGCGCCCGGCTGTCGGTGCCGGCAAAGAGCGCGGTGGGCGGCTCGGGCAGGCCCAGCATCCGCCCGACGGCAGCCTCGACATCGCGGTCGAGCGCCGCCTCCTCGGGATGACAGACCAGCGCGGCGTCCTCCGGGATCCCGGCCTCGGACAGCGCCGCGCGGTAGCCCAGCGACTTCTCGTGGGGCCGGTCGGGATGCTCGCCGGGGGCTATGTAGCCGATCCGCCGGTGGCCGAGGTTGACCAGGTAGCTCACCGCCCGGCGCGCCCCTTCGAAGGAGCCGTCGACCACGCCGATGGCCGGCAGGTCCCTGAAGACCGAATCGAGCAGCACGACCGGCCCGCGCCGCATTCGGAGCAGCATGCGGATCAGGGCCGGATCGCTGTCCTGGACCAGCAGGAAGCCGCCGAAGGCCTTGAGGCCGGCCCACTCCGGCCCGGGACCGCCGGCCCACACGGACTCCTGGCGGACGAGGACGCCCTCGGCCCCGAAGCGCCGGCAGCCCCGAAAGGCGCCTTCGATCATGTCGCCGTAGTAGGTCCAGGCGCCCGACGGGTCCGGCCGCCAGCTGTCCTTGGCGATGACCGCCAGCCGGGCCGCGCCGCGCCGGGCACCGGCTCCCGGCGAGTTCTTGTCGGCGGCGAAGGTCCCCGAGCCATGGCGGCGCAGCACCGTCCCGCGGGCCTCCAGCTCCTCCAGGGCCTTCTGCAGGGTGCCGCGGCTGATGCCCAGCGCCTCGGCCATCTCCCGCTCGCCGGGCAGCCGGCGACCCCAGAGCCCCTGCTGGCGGATCATCGCCTCGATGTCCGCGGCGGCCTTCTCCCGGCGGTGCGGATGGTATCCTCTGAGCCCCATCGCCCTCTTCCTTTCCGCAACTGGCCCGAAACACTGCTCCAGTTATGGTCCAATCTGGGGTATGGTACACCGCCGGGCAGAGGTTGTCGGGGAAAAATCGGCTCAGCCTGCGCCGAAGGCGCGACGCGGCCCCTGCGCCGCCTCCTCCCGGGGCTTTCAGCAGCGGACTTTTTCCGGTATTTGCCCGCATAACCGCCGCCCGGCATGTTACATTCATTGATGCCGCGAAAGCGGTTTCAGCCGGTGCCCACCATTGGGAGAGGAACCTTTCCATGCCCGACACCCGGACGTGCCAATGCGCGTTGTGGGCGGCCCTGGCGGCTATCGCCTGGTCGGGAGCCGCCCTGGCCGACGTGGTCGTCCTCAAGAGCGGCAAGAAGATCGAGGGGGCCGCCGAGGAGCGCGGCGACTCGGTGGTGCTGCGCCTGGAGCGCGGCTCCCTGACCTTCTCCCGGGACGACGTCGAACGCGTCGACCGCTGCCCGCCTCCCTGGGACGTCTACGAGGAGAAGGCCCGGGCGCTCAAGCCTGATGACGCCGCCGGCCACCTGGCGCTGGCCAAGTGGTGCCAGGCCGGCGGCCTGTCCCAGCGGGGCAGGAAGGAGCTGGAACTGGTCATCGCGGCCGACCCGAACAACGCCGAGGCCCGCACCCTGCTCGGCCACAGGCTGGTCGACGGCAAGTGGCGAAGCCCTGAGGAGCTAGCCGTCCCCGGTCCGGGTCCCGGTCCGGCGCCGGCACCGACGCCCGTCCCGACGCCGGGCCCCGCGCCGGCCCCCGGCCCGAAGCCGCCCGCCGGCCCCCGGGTCGTGCCCGATGGGATCTACAACGGCGCCAGCCGCGGCTACGTCGATGACGTCAACGTCCAGGTGACGGTGGCCGGCGGCAAGATCACCGAGGTCAAGATCGCCGGTCACAGGGAGAATCGCGCGCTGACGTCGCTGACCGACGTGCCGCCGAAGATCGTCCAGAAGCAGAGCACCCAGGTGGACGCCACCAGCCGGGCGACCATCACCAGCAAGGCGGTCATGCGCGCGGCCGAGACCGCGCTCTGCAGTGCCGCCCCCATCCGGCTCGCGGACGTGCCCGACGGCACCTACACGGGCAGCAGCAAGGGCCGGGGGTTCGACGTCACCGCCCAGGTCAAGGTCCGCGGCGGGAAGATAGAATCCGTCACCATGGTCGGCAACACCGACGCGCCCCGCCTGCCGGCCGGGGTGGAGGCCCAGAAGATCATCCCCCAGCGGATCGTCGAACAGCAGAGCACCAGCGTCGCGCCCCATCCCGGCGCCGAGCCCACCAGCTTCGCGGTGATGCGCGCCGTCCAGGCGGCGCTGGACTCCGCGGTGCCGCGCGTGCTGCAGCCCAAGTAGGGCATTCCGGCTCCGCAGCGCTGCAATCCCCGGCCATGAAGCCCCGCCTGATCCGGAGCCTGCGCCTGGCGCTCGCCGCGACCGTGGTCTGGGCGCTCATCGGCGCGCCGGGCCGCAAGGCGGAGCGCGCGGCGGTGACGCTGGAGCGCGCCCGGCAGGTCTTCCCGGAGGCCGCGCGCCTGTCACCCCCGGCGCGGGCGGCCGGCTGGACCGAAGTCCTCGACTCCGGCGGGCGGCTGCTCGGCCGGCTGGCCTCCACCGCGGCGCAGGAGGAGGCCATCCAGGGCTACGGAGGTCCGGTGCCGGCCCTGGTCGCCGCCGGACCCGACGACCGGATCGTTGGCCTCCGCCTGCTGCCGAACCGGGAGACGCCCGGAAACATCGAAGCCATCGAGGATGCCGGCTTCCTCGAGAGATGGAACGGACTGCCCTGGCGGGAGGCCGCAGACCGCGAGGTCGACGCGGTCAGCGGCTCGACCGTGACCTGCCGGGCGATTTCCGCCGGGGTGCGCCGCCGGTTGGGCCTGGCCGCCGGCAGGCCGCCGCCGGCCGCGGCCTCATCCGCCCCGGTCGTGACCTTCTCCTGGCGCGAGGCGGTCAGCCTGCTGCTCTTGGCCGCCGCGTTGGTCGCGATGTTGTGGCCCCGCCTGGCCAGGCGGCGCGGCGTGCGCCCGGCGATGCAGCTGGCGGTCCTCGGCTGGCTGGGCTTCGCCACGGCCGGGATGCTCTCCGTGGCCCTGCTGGCCGGCTGGGCGGAGGGCGGCGCGGCTCCCTGGCGGACCGCGCCGGCGCTCGTCGCGATCTGCGCCCTGGCCCTCGCCTTCCCGGCCGTCACCGGGAGACAGTTCTACTGCACCCACCTCTGCCCGCACGGGGCCGCCCAGGAGCTGGCCGGCAGGGCCGGCCTCCGGAGGCGGGAGCTTCCCGAGCGGGCCGGCCGGCTGCTGCGGCTCGCTCCCGGGCTGCTGCTGACCGCCATGGTCGCGCTGGTCGTGCTCGGCACGGCCCCGCCCCTGGAGAGCTTCGAGCCCTTCAGCGCCTACCTGCTGGGCGCGGCCGGGCTGCTGCCGGCGCTTCTGGCGGCGGCCGGACTGGCCGCGTCGGTCTTCCTGGCCAGGGCCTGGTGCAGTCACGGCTGCGCCACCGGGGCGCTCCTGCGCTTCCTAAGCCGGCCGGCGGCCGGCCCGGGCGACCTCCTGCTCGGCGCCCTGGCGGCCCTGGCGCTGGTCGTGCGCTTCCTGCCGGCCTGGGTATAATCCGCCGGCAGCCGCCGGATTCCGGCCAGCGAAGGTCAGGAACCCGGGAATTGCGACGCGTCCGGGCCGGTTGCGCCCGGAAAAGGGTCTGCGATGGCCACGGGACGCTGGACTGGCTTCTTCCGAACCGGACGGATCCTGCGCCGGGCGCTGCGCGAACAGCAGGGCTGCATCCGCGACGTGCACCGCCGCCTGGGCCCCCACCTGGCCTCGCCGGCCGGGACGCCCCGGGAGTACGAGGTCCGCCTGGGCCGGCTGCCCTCTGCCTTCCTGTCCTGGCGCCGCAACCTGTTCTCCACGCTGTTCCACTCCGCCTACCTGCTTCTCGGGATCCCCGAGGAGCGCCGGAAGCTCTACGGCCGGATCCTGCATCTCAACCGCATCTGGGTGACCTCCGCCGACAACCTGCTGGACGCCGAGGACAAGGTCGTCGTGCCCGTGGAAATGCCCGGGGCCTCGCGGGTCATGCGCCAGGTGGTGGCCGTGATGGCCGCCGACCGGGTCCTGGCCGAGCTGCTCGACGAGGCGGTGGACGCCGGGCTGGTCGCACGGGAGCCGGCCCGCCGACTCCTGGCCGAGTCGCTGCGGAGCCTGCTGCCCAGCGCGGCCCAGGAGGCCACCGAGGAGGGCGGCATCGCCCGGAGGCCGGAGCCGGAGCACGTGCTCGAGGTCATCCACCGCCTCAAGACCGGCCTGCTCTTCAACGTGGCCTTCGTGGGGCCGGAGGTCCTGGAGCCGGACCTGGACGCGGCCCGGGCGCAGGAACTGAAGGCCCCGCTCATGCGCTTCGGGCTCGGCTGCCAGGTGCTCGACGACGTTCGCGACCTCGGCCGCGACTGGCGCGAGGGCCGGCACAACTACGTGCTCTCCTGGATGGCCCACCGCCGGCCGGATCTGCTGGAGTCGGTCGGCTCCGCCCCGCCGGAGGCCGCCGACCGGCTGTATCTGCGCGTGCCGCAGGCGGCGCTGCCGGCCGCCCGGCTCGGGCTGGGCATGATGACCTCCGGCCTGGCCGCCCTGGGCGCCTCCGGACTGGAGTACGGACCGGAGCAGGCTTCGGCCATGGCCGGCTTCATGTTCTCGGTGCTGGACCTCGAAGGGCTGCCCGTCCATGCCTGACGCCGCCCGGTCCAGGTCGGCCTGCGCGCGGCGCACCGAGGGCGTCACCCTGGACCACGCCGCCGGGCTGTACGACTGGCTGGCCCCGCTGATGACCCTGGGGCTGGAGGGCCGGCTGCATCGCCGCCTGATCGCCGGCCTGCGGCTCGACCGCCCCATGGCGGTCCTGGACATAGGCTGCGGCACGGGCAGCCTGACCCTCGACCTGCACGGCGCCATGCCCGCCGGGGACGGGTCCAGGGTGCTGGGCATCGACGCGGCCGAGGCCATGATCGCGGTGGCCGGCCGCAAGGTCCGCGGGCGCGCCGGGCTCGAGTTCCGGGCCGCGCTGGCCGAGGAACTGCCCTGCGCTCCGGAGAGCTTCGACCGGGCCGCCTCGGCCTTCTTCTTCCACCACGTCCACTACCGCCTGAAGCGGCGGATCCTGGAGGAGCTCTGGCGGGTGCTGCGCCCCGGCGGCCGGGCGGCGATCATCGACGTGGACACGCCCTACAACGCCTTCGGCGCGCTCTGCGCCAACGCCGGCCGCTGGCTCTTCCGGCAGGACGAGATCCGCGAGAACATCGACGGGCTGCTCCGCCGCGCGCTGGACGAGAGCCCCTTCCGCGGCGCCTGGCGGATCGCCTCGCGGCACTCCGGCTACATCAGCCTCTTCGAACTGCAAAAGGGACCGGCGCCGTACGGGGAGGACCCTCGGGAGCGCCCGGCGAGTCGCGATGCGACGGGAGGTTCCGGATGAGAAACGTCTTCTGGCTGGCCGGCCTGTTCGGTGCCGCGCTGCTCTGCCACTCCTGCGCCGGGCAGCGCCCGGAGCCGGTCGAGGTCGCCGACGCCGGCGCCGGCCGGCGCGTGCTCATCGCCACGGGGCAGAGCGATTTCAAGAACGCCCTGACCGCCCGGCTGGTCGAGGGGCTCAAGGAGCGGCGCTGCGGCCTGCGGGTAATCCCCGTCGACGGCCTCACCGCGGAGGCCGCCGCCGGCTTCGACGCCTTCGTGATCATCGACAGCTGCCGCGCGGGCAGCCTGAGCGGCCCGGCGCGCAGACACCTGGCCGCCCCGGGCGCCGCGGAGCGCACGGTGCTCGTGCCCACCTCGGGCAACGGCCGCTGGAAGCCCGCCGGGCGCGCCGACGCCGTGTCCTGCGCCTCCAAGCCCGCGGAGTCCGGGAAGGCGGCCGCCGAGATCCTGGCGCAGCTGGACCGGCTGCTGGTTGGGGCCAAGTCCGCGCCGGCCAGGGACGCCTACTCCGGCGCGACGCCGCCGCGGGGCAATCGGCCCTAGCAGCCCCGGCAGCCCTTCCCCGGCGGCCATGAACCGTTTCTGGATGCTCCTGGCCATGCGCACGCTGCTGCGGCGGCGCGCCCGCTCGGGCATAACCCTGGCGGCCGTCTCGCTGGGAGTGGGCATCCTCGTCTTCCTCGGGGCGGTCATGACCGGCGTGGACGACACCATGGTCCGCAGCACCGTCGCCGCACACTCCGGACACGTCACGGTGCGCCCGCAGCCGGGGGCCCGGATCCCGGCCCGGGAGTTCGCGGAGCGCTGGAGCCGCCTGGCTCCTCCCGGCTGCGCCGAGTTCCTGGCCCCGCGCGCGGCCTTCGGGGCGCTGCTGGTCGGCGGTCGGGGGACCGCCTCGGTCGAAGTGCTGGGCCTGCTGGTGGAGCGGGAGGGCGGCCGGACGGTGCCCGCGGCGCGCCTGGTCAGCGGCAGGCTGCCGGACCCGTCGGCGCCGCGTCCGGAGATCTGCCTGGGCGCGCTGGCCGCCGAGCGCCTGGGGGCCGCCCCCGGGGACACCCTGCGCCTGCGCCTCCAGGACGGCGACCGGGGGCCGGTCCGGGTCGCCGGCGTCTTCCGCACAGGCATCGAGCGCATGGATGCCGGCACGGCCCTGATGGCGCTCGGCGCGGCCCTGGAGGCCGGCGGCGGCGCCCTGACCGCCGAGACCGCCGTCTTCGCCCGCGACCGGGCCGGCTCCGACGAGCTCCTGGCCGCGCTGCGGCCCATGCTGGCGGCCGGCGAGGAGGCGGTCCCCTGGCAAGAGCGGCTCCCGGACCTGGACGAACTGATCCGGCTGAACCACTTCTCGATGCTCGTGTTCATCGCCCTGGTCACCGTGCTGCTGGCCACCGCGGTCTCCAACACCGCGCTCATCTCCGTCCTGGACCGCTACCGGGCCCTGGGGGTCCTCAAGGCGCTGGGTGCGAGGCCCTCCGAGATCGTCCGGCTGGTCATGTTCGAGAGCGCCGTGCTGACGCTGGCCGCCGGCGCGGCCGGCCTGCTGCTGGGCGCGCTGGCCACGCTGGTCGCGGCCAGGACGGGCATCGACCTGGGACACTGGACGTCGCGGAACCCGCACTTCGTGCTCTCCACCGTGATCCACCCCCGGCTGACCGCGGCCATGACCTTCGGCCCGGCCGCCGGGGCGCTGGGCGCCTCGCTGCTGGCCACGCTGTGGCCGGCCCTGACGGCCGCCCGGGGCCGCGTCGCCGACGTCCTGAGGATGGCGCGGTGAGCGCGGCGATCCGCCTGGAGGGCGTCTCCAAGGCCTTCGGCGCCGGGCCGGCCGCGGTCCAGGCCCTCCGGTCGGTCAGCCTGTCCATTCCCGCCGGGGCCGCGGTGGTCGTCGCCGGCCCGAGCGGCTCGGGCAAGACCACCCTGCTGAGCCTGCTGGGGGGCCTGGACTCCCCGGACGCCGGGCGCGTGGTGGTCGACGGCCTGGAGGTCTCCGCCCTGGGCGAGCGGGAGCGCAGCGCCTTCCGCCGGCGGCGCGTCGGCTTCGCCTTTCAGGAGGCCCACCTGCTGGAGGAGCTCACCATCCTCGAGAACGCGACCGTCCCCCCGGCTCTCCTGGGCCTGCCGCGCCGGGCCGGCGACGAGCGGGCCCGCGGCCTCCTGGCCCAGCTGGGCCTCGGGGGCCGGACCGGGGCGTACCCGCGCGAGCTCTCCGGCGGGGAGCGCCAGCGCGCGGCCATCGCCCGGGCCCTCAGCCACGGTCCCGGCTTGGTCCTGGCCGACGAGCCGACCGCCAATCTCGACTCGCAGAGCGCCCAGGAAGTCACGGACCTCCTGCTGGAACTCTGCGCCCGCCACGGGGCCACCGCGGTGCTGGCCACCCACGACCCGCGCGTGATCGGGAGGGTCCCGGGGCGCGTGATCCTGAAGGACGGCGCCGTGGAGCGCGTCGAGGGCCTGCCGGCGGCGGACTGATCCGGCTACTTGAGCTGTCGGTCGATGATCATCCGGCACTCGCGGGCCCGCCGGGAATTCGGCAGGGCCTTGATGGCCGCCTCGAAGGCGGCGCGGGCGCCGGGCTTGTCGTTCTGGCACTGGCAGAGGAAGCCCTTGAAGTAGAGCGCCTCCTGGGTGGCCTCCCCGGTCGGACCGAGCAGTTTGACGGCCTCGTCCAGGCTGGCGACGGCCTCGTTGGTCCGGTTGGCGGCGGCGCTGCGATCCGCCTTGCGGAGGGCCGCCCAGGCGTCGTACCGGGGCTTGAGCCCAGCCTTGCCGTCGCCGTCGAGCATGCAGATCTCGGCGACCACGCCGGAGTAGTGGTCGACCGCTATCTGCCGCCCCAGACTGGAGATGGCCGAGTCGAGGAGCCTGGCCCTCTCGACCCCCGCGGCCGCCGCGGCCCGGGCCAGGTCGGCGTCGCGCTTCTCGCGCAGGGCCCGGAGTTCGGCCAGGTGCTTGAGGTACGCGGCGGCGCCTCCCTGCCGGTAGCCGGTCTGGGCATAGACCTTGCCGGCGGAGTCGAGCAGCAGCACCGTCGGGAACCCGCCGACCTCGAACCTGGCCTTCCACTCGTCGTTCTGCCGCCTGAGCGCGGCGTCGAGGGGTTTCTTCTGCGGGAAGTCGAGCCGGAGCAGCACGAAAGCCCCGGGCGCCTCGGCGGCGAACTGCGCCTGGCCGAAGACCTCGGCGGCGAGCTTGGGATCGCTGGCGGTCCAGTCGGAGCCGGTGAAGGCCACCAGCAGGTCCTTCTTCTCGCGGGCGGCCCGGGCCAGCGCGTCGGCGGCGTTGTCGGTCCAGATCTCCCCGGCCCGCGACGGTTCGGCGGCGGCCGCGGCGGCCAGCATCATGGTGGCTGCGAGGAGCAAGGCGGACCGGCGGTGCATGGTGCTCTCCCTTCGGGCTGCTGGACTGCGTCCGGACGGGGCCGGACGGGCTCGAGGTTAGCCCGGCCGGAGCGGAAGTCAACGCCCGTCCGCGTCCCTGGCGCTTTTGCGGACCCTGGCTAGAATCCCGGCCATGGACAAGAACGCCTTCCAGGTCTGCGCCGAGGTGCTCTCCAACGCCGAGGCCGGACAGCGCTACCGCCGCATGGTCCTGCTCGCCCCGGAGGTGGCCGCCGCCGCCAAGCCCGGCCAGTTCGTCAACCTCCGGGTCGGCGGCGGGCTCGACCCGCTGCTGGGGCGCCCCTTCGGCGTGTTCTTCGCCGAGCCGGATTCCGGCCGCGTGGAGATCCTCTACCGGCCGACCGGACGGGGCACGCACATGCTCGGGGCCGTGCAGTCCGGGTCGCGCCTCGGACTGGTCGGCCCGCTGGGCCGCGGTTTCACGATCGAGAAGGGCGTCGAGGCCCACGTGGCGGTCGGCGGCGGCACCGGGCTGGCGCCGGTCTACTTCCTGGCGGCCGAGGCGGCCCGTTCCGGGCTTCCCGTCTGGCTGCTCTTCGGGTTCCGGGACTGCTCCTTCGGCCTGCCCGAGGACCTGATGCGCCGGACCGGGGCGCACTTCCGGCTGTCCTCCGACGCCGGCGAGGCCGGCTGCCTGCGGGGCACGGCGGTCGACCTGCTCGACCTGGTGCTCGACCGGGAGCTCGCCGGCAAACGCACCGCGGTCTACACCGCCGGCCCGGCCATCATGATGAAGCTGGCCGCCGAGGCCGCCGCGCGGCGGGGCTTCCCCTGCCAGGCCTCGCTGGAGGCCCACATGGCCTGCGGCCTGTCGGTCTGCCGGGGCTGCGTGGTGGCGGTCAAGGGCACCGCCCCCGACGGGGGCCCGCTCCGCCGACCGGTGTGCACCTTCGGGCCGGTGATGAACGCCGCCGAGATCGACTGGGACCGGTACCTCCAGGGCGGATGAGGCGCCGTTACCGGCCCGTTACGCTCCGACCGTCGGGCCGCCGGTAAGATATCGCCACGCGGGAGCGCCGGACGCTCCCGGTCCATCGGGGCTCCGAGATGAAGGGGAGTGACATGAGGACCCGGCTGTTTCCAGCCTGCCTGTTCGCCATCCTGCTGAGCGCGGCCGCCGCGCCGCCGGCCCCGGCCGGCGAACCGATCGAGGCCAAGAGCGCCATCGGCGCGGTCACCGTGTACCTCGACCGCGCCCTGGTGACCCGCACCGCGGCGGTGCGCTGCGCCGCGGGCCGGAGCGAGTTCGTCCTGGCCGGGCTGCCGGCCGAACTGGCCGACGCCTCCATCCGGGTCGGGGCCAAGGGGGCGACGGTCCGGGGCGTGCGCGTCGAGCGCGTCTTCCTGGAGCGGACCGAGGCCGCCGAGGTGCGCCGTCTCGAGGACGAGCTCACCGCCCTGCACGACACGGAGGCCGCCATCCGCGACGACCTCGGGGTGCTCGAGGGCGAGGCCCGCTTCATGAAGGGCCTCTCCGCCTCCGCTCCGGAGAAGGCCACGCGGATGCTGTCCGAGGGCGACCTCAAGCTGCCCGACGTGGCCGGGGTCGAGAGAACCCTGGAGCTGGTCACCAAGACTCTCTCGGCGAACGCCGCCAAGGTCCGCGAGGCCAACAGGAAGCTCCGCGAGCTGCAGCCCCGGATCGAGGCCAAGAGCCGCGAGCTCGGCGAAAAGCGCGCCTCCGGGCGCCTCGAGCAGAAGAAGGTCACCGTGGCGCTGGAGGCCGCCGCGGCCGCCGACGCCCGGCTGGAGCTGTCCTACCTGCTGCCCGGGGCCATGTGGTTCCCGGCCTACGACGTGCGCGCCGACGTGGACAAGGGCGAGCTGGAGCTCGTCTACTACGCCGTCATCCAGCAGGCGACCGGCGAGGACTGGCCGGGTGCCGAGCTGACCCTCAACGCCAGCCGGCCGGCGGAGCGCACCGTCAAGCCAGAGCCGGCCCCCTGGCTGCTGGGCGGGGCGCCCCTGCCCGGGAACCTGGCGGGCGCGCAGGAACTGCTGGTGCAGCAGGCCGGCATCCAGGGCAACAGCCTGAGCTCCTTCCCCCAGATCAAGCAGCAGTACGGCCAGCGCGCCGGCTGGAACAGGAAGGCCCATGCCAACATGCTCGATAACGAGGAGCAGGTGGTGCGCCTCTTCCGGAGCGTGGCGGCCCGCGGGACCTCGGTGGCCTTCCCGGTGCCGGCCCGTGAGACGGTGCTCACCGACGGCAAGCCCCACCGGGTGACCATCGCGGTGGAGAAGCTGGGCCTGGCCTCGGATCATTCGGCCGTGCCGGCCCTGTCCCTGGCCACCTACGTGACGGGCCGGGCGGCCAACACCAGCAAGCTGCCGCTCCTGCCCGGCGACGCCAGCGTCTACCTGGCCGGCGACCTGATCGGCACGAGTTCGGTCGGCTTCGTCGCCCCCGGCGAGGAGGCCGCCTTCTACCTCGGCGTGGACGAGACCGTCAAGGTGACCCGCAAGCTGGACTCCAAGCTGAGCTCCATCAAGTCCTGGGGCAAGCGCCAGCGGGTCGAGGCGGCCTACTCCATCGTGGTCGAGAACTTCAAGAAGCGCGCGGTGACCGTCAGGATCGAGGAGGCCCTGCCGGTCAGCCAGGACTCGGCCATCACCGTCAAGATCCGCAAGACCGAGCCCGACCCCGCCGAGACCGAGCGCGGGGTGTCCCGCTGGACGCTGGCCGTGCCGGCCGGCGGCAAGGGCACGGTCAACCTGGCCTACTCCATCGAGTACCCCCTGGAGATGGCCGCCCAGGTCGAGGCCTCGCCGGCCGAGGCCGCCAACCCGGTGATGATGCTCAAGGAGGCCCTCAAGAAGTAGCCAGCGCCTCCGCCGCTTTCCTCCGGGGCGGGCCCGCATCGGGCCCGCCCCGCGTTTTCCCCGCCGCCGGCCGACCATCCTTCTTGACGCTCCGGCCCGAAGTCCTAGAATGCGTGGCCATGGACGCGACCTCCGGCCTCTCCGAGGCCAGCCTGGGGATCATCGCCCGGGAGAACTCCGCGCGGGAGCTGGCCCTCTGGGCGCTGTCCGCCTCGCGCGCGCGGGGCGGTGCGGCCCCGGTGGTGGCCGCCGGACGCGGCGCGGCCGGCGCGGTGGCCCTGGCCGCCGCCCGGATGCTGGCCAACTGGGAGCTCGCCCCCCGGGTCCTCGTGCTCGGCCTCCGCGACCGCCTGGGATCCGAGGGCCTGGCGGAGCTGGCGATTCTGGAGCGCTGCGGAGGCCGGGCCGAACAGGTGCTCCGGATCGATGGGCTCCGCGAGCTGCTCGCCGGCCTCGGCCCGGACACCCCGCTGCTCTACGGCGCGGCCGGCGACGATTCCAGTCAGAAGGCCACCGAAATGGCCGACCTGGTGAACCAGGCCGGGACCGCGCGCGCGGGGCTCTCCAGGATGGCGGCCTTCTCGGTGCGCTCCCGGACCTCCCCGCCGGAGCCGGGCGCGCTCCGGATCAGGGTCGAGGCCGAGCCCCGCGACGCCGAGGCGGTGCGGCTGCTCGACTCCACCGCCATCCGCGGCTACGGCATCCCCGGGCTGGCCCTCATGGAGAGCGCCGGTTACTGGGCCGCGGCCGAGCTCTGGCGGCGGCTGGCCGAGCCGGCCCGGGCCGCGGTCGTCGTCCTGGCCGGCCGCGGCAACAACGGCGGCGACGGCTTCGTGATCGCCAGGCACCTGGCCTGGTGGGGGGTGGGTTCGGTCCGGGTGCTGCTGGCCGGGCGCGCGGCCGAGGTCATCGACGACGCCCGCGTCAACCTTGACTACCTCTCCGCCCCGGGCGTGGCCGTGGAGGAACTGGCCGCCCCGGACGACGTCGGGCGCGCGGCCGAGGCGATCTCCCGGGCCGACTGGCTGGTCGACGCGCTCCTGGGCACGGGACTCACCGGCAAGGTGCGCGGAACCGCGGCCGAGCTGATCGCCGTCGCCCGCTCCTCCGGCCGGCCGGTCCTGGCGGTGGACACCCCCTCGGGGCTCGACGCCAGCGACGGCTCCACCCTGGGCACGGCGCTGCCCGCGACCGTCACCGTCACCTTCGGGGTTCCCAAACGCGGATTCTCGCTGGGCGCCGGCCCGGGGACGGTCGGGGAGCTCGTGGTGGCCGAGATCGGGCTGCCCCGCCGGATCACCGGCGCGCGGGTCGTCGCCGAGTGACGGGCTGCCGCCGGCCCCCCCGGACTCCGCTGGGGGTGCGGCCGGTGAGCTTGCGGAATACCCGGCTGAAGTAGTGGACGTCGTCGTAGCCCAGCTCGGCGGCTATCTCCTTGACGGAGAGCGAGGTGGTCTCGAGCAGCTCCCGGGCCCGGGCCACGCGCTCCTGGATCTGGTAGCGCCGCGGCGGGATGCCGGCCACGTTCTTGAAGAGGTGGCTGAAGGCCGACTCGCTCATCGCGGTCTTGCGGGCCAGGTCGCGCACCGACAGGCCGCAGCCCAGGCCGTCGCGGATGATCTCCATGGCCCCGGCGATCCGCGCCGAGCGCTCGTCGGCAGGGCTCCCGCCCCCGCGGCGGCCTCGGCCGAGGGCCGCCAGCGCCCGGTGCAGCAGCACCGCGAACTGCACCAGATAGGCCCGGGACATGGCCTCCGTCCAGGAGTCCCGGACCCGCGCGTCGAGCTGCATGGCCTCGAAGAGCTGGCGGAAGCGCTCGTGCCGCGGCAGGTGCACGACCGGCGGGGTCGTGTCGCGCGAGGGGAAGCGCACGCCCCGCCCCAGGCGCGGCGCCTCGAAGCGCAGCACCACGGCCGACCAGCGACCGGCCAGGTAGGTCTCGCGGTGGTCCTCGCCGGGATGGTAGATGACCAGGTCGCCGACCCCGGCGCGGTGCTGCCGCCCGCGGATGCGGATGCGCATGGCGCCCTCGAGCAGATAGATCAGCTCGAAGACCGCATGGTGATGCTCGGCAATCTCGACATCCGCGCGGTGATTGACGGCGACGGTGTAGACCTGGAGCCCGCCGACCTCCATCCGGTAGAGGTAGCCCATGGCGCTGTCAGCTCCCGGCTCAGCCCTTCGGCGGGCGATAGGTCCAGCCCATCGCCCGGTAGCGACCGAGCATCCCGGCCAGGCGGGCCTTGAAGCCCTCGAGGTTCCGGGCCTCGCGCGGCGACCAGGCCACCTCGGCCAGCGCCGCGGCGCGGGGCAGGGTCATGTACTCGACCTGCCGGAAGTTCGGCATGTACTCGGTCCAGAGGTTGCCCTGGGCGCCGAGGACGTGGCGGGCCTCGGCGGCGGTGAGCTCCTTGGGGACCGGCTCGTAGGCGTAGACCTTCTCGAGCGGCAGCATCCCGCCGATGGCCAGGGGCTCGTGCTGGGGGTCGCCCTGGTAGTAGTCGAAGTACACGTCCTTGTTGGGGGTCATGACCACGTCGTGGCCGGCGCGGGCCGCGGCCACGCCGCCCTCCTCGCCGCGCCAGGACATGACCGTGGCCCCGGGCGCCAGCCCGCCCTCAAGGATCTCGTCCCAGCCGATCAGCCTCCGGCCGTGGCGGCGCAGGAAGCGCTCGATCCTTCGGACGAACCAGCTCTGCAGCTCGTCCTCGTCCTTGAGCCGTTGGGTCCGGATGCGTTTCTGGCAGAGTTTGTTGGCCTTCCATTCATCCTTGGGACACTCGTCGCCGCCGATGTGGATGAACTCCGACGGGAAGAGCTCCAGGGTCTCTGCGAGCACGGTCTCCAGGAAGGTGAAGACCTCTTCCTTGCCGGGATTGAAGACGTGCTTGTGGACGCCCCACTGGCAGGAGACGCCCAGCTGTTCGGCGGTGCAGCCCAGCTCCGGATAGGCGGCGATGGCCGCCTGGGCGTGGCCGGGCATCTCAATCTCCGGCACCACGGTGATGAAGCGCTCGGCGGCGTAGGCCACGATCTCGCGGACGTCCTCGCGGGTGTAGAACCCGCCGTGGGGGACGCCGTCGAAGCCGGCGCCGAGCCGCTCGTGGCCGAAGCGGGTGTGGCGGCGCCAGGCGGCGACTTCGGTCAGGCGCGGGTAGGCCTTGATCTCCAGGCGCCAGCCCTGGTCCTCGGTGAGGTGCCAGTGGAAGACGTTGAGCTTGTGGAGCGCCATCATGTCCAGGAACTTGAGGATGTCCGCCTTGGGGTAGTAGTAGCGGCCGACGTCGAGCATCAGCCCGCGCCAGGCGAAGCGCGGCCGGTCACCGATCTCCAGGCAGGGGATTACCGCCGGGGCGTCGTCGCCGGGCATGAGCTGGAGCAGGGTCGTCGCCGCGCGGAAGAGCCCCTCGGCCCCGGCGGCGCGCAGCTCGGCGCCCTTGGGCGTCACCGAGAGCCGGTAGCCCTCGCGGCCGGCGGCCTTCTCGGGCAGCTCGGAGGCGAGCCGGACATGAGCGCGCCGGGCGGCCGCGCCACCGAGGACGCGCGGCCGGCGGCCGGTGGCGGCGTGGAGCCGCGCGGCGAGGTAGGCGGCGACGGGCTCAAGGCCCTCGCCGGGACCGCAGCCGATGGTCGGCTCGGCCGGCAGACGGAAGCTCCCGGCGCGGCGTTCGCACGAGACCGGCAGTGGGATCAGGTTCAGCTCGCAGTCACCAGCAGGCATCGGTGTCCTCCAGTGGTCACGGGCGAACGCGGACGGGCACACACGCTCCTCGACCGCCGCGCCCGGAACGGGCTATCTGTGTGCCTCCGCGCTCATCTGTGGCCGTTCAGTCTCGCTTCAGTCGTTCGAGCTTCCGCTTGGGCCCGGGCGCTTCGCGGTCCAGCTCGGCGGCCCGGCGCCAGGCGACGCGCGCCCGGTTGAGAAGCCCCAGCGCGTAGCAGGCGTCGCCGAGGTGCTCGTAGATGACCGGCTCCGGGGCGTTCATGGCCGCGCGCTCGAGGATGCCCAGGGCCTCCTCGACCCGGCCCTGCCGGTAGCGCACCCAGCCCAGGCTGTCCAGGAAGTGCGCGTTCTTCGGCTCGGCGGTCAGCGCGCGGCCGACCAGGTCGGCGGCCTCCTCCAGGTTTATGCCCTCCTGGGCGTAGAGGTAGCCGAGCATGTTGAGGGCCTCGGCGTTGTCCTGGTGGATCTCGAGCAGCGCGCGGAGCTCGGCGGCGGCCGCGGAGCGCCGGCCGTCTTTCTCGAACAGCGAGGCCAGGGCCAGGCGGTAGTAGGCGTCGCGCGGGGCCAGCGCCTGCGCCCTGCGCCAGCAGTCGGCGGCCTCGTCGCCCCGGCCGGCGGCGGCCAGCGCCTCGGCCAGCGCCCCGTGGAGCCGCGCGCTCTTCGCCCCGGAAGCGATGGCCGCGCGCAGGCGCCGCTCGGCGTCGGCGGGGACCCCGGCCGCCCGGTCCAGCCCGGCCAGGGCCACCAGGGCGTCCACCCTCTCGCCCTCGTCGGCCGCGGCGGCCAGCAGCCCGTCGAGCTCCCGGCGGGCCTCCTCGAAGCGCCGCAGCCGCCCGAGCAGGTCCGCCCGGAAGTGGCGCATGGCGGAGACATCCCCGGGGCGGTCGTCCGGGCCGCCGCCGGCCTGCAGCCTGGCGATGGCCCGGTCGGTCTCGCGGAGGGCCTCGGCGTTCTGGCCGCGCCGGGCGCAGTGGACGGCCAGGAGCCGCGAGCCGTCCGCGCTCTTGGCGTCGAGCCTCTCTAACTCGGCGATCTCGACCCGGGCGGCGGACTCGTCGCCGGCGGCCAGCAGCATCTTGGCGCGCTCCAGGCGCAGGTCGGCGCGCTCCGGGAAGCGCCCGACGATCAGCCCCTGGACCCGGGCGGCCTCGGCCGGCAGCCCCTCGGCCTGGTAGTGGGTCGTCAGGAAGAAGGCCACCCTCAGCACCACCGGCTCGAACCGGACGGGGTCGGCCTGCGCCTCGGAGCAGGACAGGAGCTTCTCGAACTCGCGCGCCGCCCGGGCCTTGTCGCCCTGGCGCAGGAAGTGGCTGGCCAGCCCCTGGTGGACGGCGAAGCTTCGCGCGCCCAGGGTTTCGGCGCGCTCCAGGTGGGCGGCGCCCTCCGCGGCCGACTCGGGGACCTCGACGAGCACCAGGCCCAGGCGGAGCTCGTAGCCGGGCTGGCCGGGGGAGAGCCCGATGGCCCGCCGGTAGCAGCCGGCGGCGGTGGCCAGGTCCCCCGAGAACTCGGCGTCGACGCCCGCGGCGTAGGCGGCGGCGGCCAGCTCCCGCGGCGGCAGCTCGGCCTCGTCGGCCGCCTCGGCCGGGCCGTCGTCGGGCTGCTCGGCGTTCCGGATCGGGGCCGCGGACGCCGGCACCCCGGCGGAGCGGCAACCCGCCGCGAGGGCGGCCGCGAGCAGCGCTCCGCCGATGCCCCGGAGCAGGAGGCGCAGCCATGGGCGCAGAGTGGACATCGCCCGGAATACTACGTCAAAGGATGCCGGAAACAACAGCAGGAGCGGGGGCCGGGCTAGCCGCAAAGAGGCGCAAAGGGCGCCGGGGATGGTGCCGGTCAATGCGGTGACGCGCGGAGGCTTCTGCATCCAGTGCCATCTTCTTAGCGCGTTCTGCGCCTCTTTGCGGCAGACCGCCCCGCGGCCCCGGGCTGCCTGTGGTCACTCCCCCCGGACGATCACCGTGTAGCGGGTGAGCAGCGGGATGCCCAGCGATTTGACCCGGACCACCTCGACGTCCGCCGCGCGGATGCGCTCCACGCCCCCGGCGCGCGCGGCCCGGGCCGCGCCGGCGTGCCCGAAGGCCACCAGGTCGAGCACGGAGACGGAGCTGGACCGGCCCTCCCGGGCGAAGGGCTCGCCGGAGGCGGCGACGAAGGGTTCCACCACCCCCCCGGTGACGCTGGTCCCGGCCGGCGTCGGCGGCGCCAGGCGCCAGGACAGGCGCTCCTGGACGCAGCCCGAGGCCGCCAGGACGGCGGTCGCAGCCAGCAGAAGGATCAGTCCGGAAACCGCGCGTGCCACGTCCGCCCGCCTATTCCCCGGTCACCACCGTGGTGTAGCTGTAGTAGACGCCGATGATGTTGAGCTCCTCGACGTCCACGGTGCGCACCCTGGAGATGCCGGCGGCGCGGCAGGCCGCGGCCGTCCCGGCGTCGCCCCAGCTGACGAGGCCCAGGACACCGCGGGCCGTGGCCCGGCCCTCCTTGGAACCCTCGGCGTTGGCGGTCACCGCCATCGGGCCGGAGGCCGAGGTGAAGACCAGGCCGGTCGGCACGTACGGATGGCAACCGGCGGACAGGGCCAGGACGAGGGCCAGGGCGGTGGCCGCCGCAACACACAGGAACGTCTTCGTCGCCTTCACTGCCTTCCTCCCAGCTTCGCCTCGCGCCGGACCCGGTCGAGCATCTCCGCGCGGCGGTCGTAGAGCCGCCGCAGCTTCCGCGGCCGGCGGCGGGCCAGCGCGTAGGCGGCCATGAGCGGCAGCGCCACGGTCGAGTCCAGGTAGCAGACCACCGCGTCGGGCAGCTGCCGCGGGTCGACCTTGCCCCAGCTGACCGCCTCGTGCGGGGTGGCCCCGGAAAGGCCGCCGGTGTCCGGCCGGGCGTCGGTGAACTGGAGGAAATAGTCGTGCCCGGCCTCGCCGAGGCCGTAGATCTCCTGGATCTGCGGCTCGGTCTGGAGCATGAAGTTCTTGGGCGAGCCGCCGCCCACCAGCAGCACGCCGCTTCGCCCTCCGCGCCGGCGCTTGGCGTCCAGGACGATGGCCGCGGTCTCGTTGACGTCGATGGAGGGGTTGACCTTGAGCTTGGCGCCGGCGAGCTCCAGGAAGGCCACGTTCATGCCGATGGTCGAGTCGCCGGGGGAACTCGTGTAGACCGGCACGCCCGCGCGGTACGCGGCGGCCAGCACCGAGGCGTCCCGGACTCCGGACTTGCGCTCGAACTCGGCGCAGTACCGGCCGAGCAGCCAGTGCAGCTCGGCCGAGCCCATCTCCCGCTGGAACTCGGGTTGGGCCAGCACCCGGCGCAGCGCCGCGTCGGTGGCGTAGAGCACCTCGTTGGCGTCGAAGAGCACGTCGTAGATGCGGATCACGCCGACGCGGCGGAGCTCCCGGTCGTCGAGGAAGGGGCTGCCCCGGTGCAGCGGCAGGTCCAGCGCGTGGTGCATGTCGTGGTAGAGGTTGGCGCCGGTCGAGACGATCCAGTCGACGAAGCCGGCCTTGATGAGCGGCACGACGCAGGACGATCCCAGCCCCGCGGGGGTCAGCGCCCCGGCCAGGCTCATCCCCACGGTGGCCTCCGGCGCGAGCATCTTCCCGGCGAAGAGCCGGCAGGCCTCCTGGAGCCGCCCGGCGTTGTAGGCCAGGAAGGTCCGGTCGAGCAGCTCGGGGAGCCGCTCCCGGCCGGTGATGGGCGACGGCAGGATCCGCGAGCCGCACAGGAAGCGGCCCTTGCCCTTGGCGAAGGCCACGCGGCGGGTCTTGCCGACGTTCTTCAGGGATTTGCTCATCGCTCAGGCTCCGGACCGTGCATCGGGAGCCCAGCCTAGCCCCACGCCCCGGGGCTGTCAACCGCAAAGGCGTCGGCCCGTCCGGCCATCGCTTTTCGGGTCATGACCCGGCTGCCCACGCAGTTACAACCTTGGAGAGACCTGACGCCGGTGGGGAGGACGGCAATGGATATCAGAATGAGGAATACCGGGTTCCTGAATCTGCCGGGAACCCCCGAGATCGCCTCCGAGGATCTGGCCGGATTCGGGCTGGGGGCGCGCCTCGCCCAGCGGCAGGTGGTGCCCGAGAGGGGCGTGCCGCTGCTCATCAAGGCGCTCGGGGTGCACCGCAAGGGGGTGGACGCGGACGCCCGACGGATCCTGGGGCAGGTCGCCGGGCATGACCTGGGGACTGAGCCGGAACCGTGGCTGGAGTGGTGGCGGAGCCACCAGGGCCTGGACTTCGGGCTGGTGTCCTGCGGAGACCCGCACTGCGCGCTGGCGTGTTGAAATGGTTAGTCCGGGAATCGGCCCCCTCGCGAACGGAGCACGCGTGTCTTCCCGGCATGGGCCATGGCGCCGAACGTTGACAACGCCCGGCCCTGCGCTAATCTCCATTCAAGGAGCCAGAGCATGAGACCCACGGCACGGCCGGCCGGACCCGGCGCCCGTCAGCCGATGACCCTCCCCGAGCACTCCATCGGCCTGGCCTTCTACTTCGAGATCCCGGCCCGGGCCAACCCCCAGGCCGTGGAGTTCCTGGTCACCGACTCGGTGCCGGTGATCCGCCGCTACCTCGACGACCCCATCAACGCCACGGCCATCGGCCAGAAGACCGACCCGGCCAGGAACGCCTTCCTGGCCATGCTCCTGGCCGTGGACCGGGCCGGCCCCGAGCCCGGCACGCTCTCCCTGCTGCCCGCCGAGCCGGCCTGCCTGCCGGCGGCGCACGCGGCCGGCGCGGCCGGTCAGTGCCCGTTCTGCGCGATCATGCGCCTGGTGGCCCTGGCCCAGCGCGAGAAGCTCATCCGGGTGCACCGCATCGCCGGCGACAAGAACGAGCAGGGCCGTTACGTCCGGGCCACGGACATCGCCATCGTCGCGGGCGAGGCCCTGGCCGACTACCGCGAGCGGATCAAGCGCCTGTCGCTGCCGCTGCTGATTGCGGCGGCCGCCGGCCAGGGTCCCGGCGACGCCGGCCCCGAGCCCGAGCCCGGCGCAGCCCGCAAGCAGCTGGCCACGCTGCGGGTCCAGTCGTGGTCGGAGCTGTCCTTCGACGTAGGGGCGCTGAGCTTCACGGTCTCGGGCATCACCGGCAACCGCGCCGACCTGGGCCTGACCCGCGACCTGTGGGCCTTCTTCGGCGACCTGGCCAAGACCGGCGGCCAGCTCCGGCCCAGGCTGCTGGCCGGTCAGGACGCCAACACCGTCAAGCTGATCGACGCCCTGCGCGCGGCGCTCAAGAGGAGCTTCCCGCAGATCCCCGGCAACCCGGTGCAGAGCCAGGCCGGGGGCGCCTTCCGGACCGCCTTCGCCATGAAGGCCGGCGACCTGCCGCAGAGCGGCATGCGCTGGAGCTGACCGCCGGCCGGGCCCCGGCCCGGCCGCAACGCGACAGGAAGTGAAGTGAGGAGGAAGCCATGATCGTCCGCCGCCTGCTGCCCGCCGCCTTCCTCGTCCTGGCCGGAGCCTGCTCCTGCCGGGGGGCCGAGCCGTCCCCGGCCGCTCCGCCGGCGGCCGCCGCGGACCGCCCCAACGCCATCCTGATCTCCTGGGACGGCCTCTCCCGCGACGTGGTCCGGGAGCTGCTCAAGGACAAGAAGCTCCCCAACCTGGCCAAGCTGGTCGAGGCCGGCTCCTTCCAGGAGATCACCGTCAAGGGCCACGAGACCGAGACCCGCCCGGGCCACGCCGAGATGCTCACCGCCCTGTCGGCCGACGCCACCGGGGTGCGCTCCAACTACGAGGGCGGCCCGGTCCCCGAAGGCACGGTCATCTTCGACCGCCTCAAGGCGGCCCTCGGCAAGGACGCCGTCGCCACGATCGTGGTCACCGGCAAGGCCTACGTCGGCTCGCTGGTCCCCGACGGGTCGCGCAAGGCCCTCGACCTCTTTGACGCCGGCAGCCGCGGCGCGGCCACCGTCGGCCCGCTGGCCCTGGGCGCGCTGGAGAAGAACAAGGCCCGGCGCTTCGCCGCCTTCTTCCACTTCCTCGACCCGGACAGCGCCGGCCACGGCTACGGCCGGGACAGCGCGCAGTACCGCCAGGCCGCCGTCACCTGCGACGCCTGGCTGGGGGCCATCGCCGACTGGCTGAAGAAGGAGAAGCTCGACGGCTCGACGCTCATCTACGTGATGGCCGACCACGGCATGGACCCAGGCGGGCACCAGCACCACAACGCCCCGGACAGCTGGCTGGCCACCAACGACAAGACCGTGATCCGCGGCGGCACCATCGCCGACGTGCCGGCCACGCTGCTGGCCAGGATGGGCGTGGACCTCAAGACGCTCAAGCCTGAGCTCCTGGGCAAGCCGCTCGTCGGCAAGCCGGCGGCCGAACCCGCCCCCGCGGGGGAGAGGAAGACACCGGCGCCGGTGTCGACACCGTAGCCAACCACCAAGTCATCGGGAACGGCCGGCTTTCGGCTTTGGGCTTTCGGCTTTCGGCTTTCGGAGCTGTTCCGATGGCCGAAAGCCGATGGCCGAATGTCGAGCTTTGACCGGTTTCCCTCTGTGCCTTGGTGGTTAGGGCCGCCCGTCCGGTTGATTATGCGTTCGACGGCCTTAGAATCCCGCACGGCCGCGCCGGAGCCCCGGCGGCGGTCCAGTCTCGGGGGGCCCCCATGCGCATCCTGCTTGCGGCCAGCGAGGCCGCACCCTTCGCCAAGACCGGGGGACTGGCCGACGTGGCCGGGGCCCTGCCCGGAGCGCTCGCCGCTCTGGGGCACGAGGCCTGCCTCTTCATGCCCTACTACCGCCAGGTGGCCGCCGCCGGCGTGCCGGTCCGCATGGCCGCCCGCCTGCACGTGCCCCTGGGCGCGGGCCGGGCGGAGGCGGCCATCCTCCGCGGGGCGATGCCCGGCAGCGGCGCCCCGGTCTACTTCGTGGCCCGCGACGAGTTCTACAACCGGCCGGGGCTCTACAACGCCGGCGGCCAGGACTACATCGACAACTGCGAGCGATTCGCCTTCTTCTGCCGCGCGGTCTGCGAGGCGGTGCGGGAGCTGGAACTGGCGCCCGACGTGATCCACTGCCACGACTGGCAGACGGCGCTCGTCCCGGCCTACCTCCGCTTCCTGTACCGCGACGCCCCGCGCCTGGCCGGGGCGGCCTCGGTCTTCACCATCCACAACCTGGCCTATCAGGGCCAGTTCCCGCCGTGGAAGATGCCGGCCACGGGGCTCGACGTCTCGCACTTCAACTGGAAGGAGTACGAGTTCTACGGCAACCTCAATCTCATGAAGGGCGCGCTGATCCACGCCGACGTGCTCAACACCGTCTCCAAGCGCTACGCCCGGGAGATCCAGACGCCCGAGAACGGCTACGGCCTCAACGGCGTCCTGGCCGAGCGCCACGCCGACCTCTTCGGCATCGTCAACGGGCTGGACTACTCCGTGTGGGACCCGGCCGGCGACGGGGCCCTGGCGGCGCGCTACTCCCCGGCCCGTCCGGCCGGCAAGGCCCGGTGCAAGCGCGCCGCCCAGGAGGAGCTCGGCCTGGCCGTCGACCCGGACCGGCCGCTGCTGGTCATAGTCACGCGCCTGACCGAACAGAAGGGCCTGGACATCCTCGGCGAGGCCCTGCCCGGGATCATGGCCATGCCCGTGCAGTTCGCGCTCCTGGGCGACGGCGAGGAGCGCTACAAGTGGGCCTTCAGCGAGCTGGCCGGCCGCTTCCCCGGGCGGATGGCGGTGCGCTTCGGGCTCGACGAGCGCCTGGCCCACCGCCTCACCGCCGCGGCGGACATCTACCTGATGCCCTCGAGGTTCGAGCCCTGCGGCCTCAGCCAACTCATTGCCCTGCGCTACGGCGCCGTGCCGGTGGTCCGCGAGACCGGGGGGCTGGCCGACACCATCACCGACAGCGTCAACGGCTTCACCTTCTTCGAATATAACGGCACGGCGCTGCTGGTGGCGGTGCGCCGGGCCCTGGCGGCCATGGCCAGCCCGGCCTTCTGGCGGAAGCTGGTCCGCGAGTGCATGAGCGAGGACTGGGGCTGGCGCCGCTCGGCCGGGGAGTACGCCCGGCTCTACGCGCTGGCCCGCTCGCGGCGGGGGCTGCCCGTGCCCATCGCGCCGGAGCACGCCCCGGCCGAGGAGCCGGCCAGTCCAGCCCGCCGAAAGGCCGTCCGCAAGAAGTCCGACAGGAAACCCGCCAGCAGGAGGCGCAAATGACCGGCAAAGTGCTCTTCGCCCAGGTGCTCCACTGCCACCAGCCGGTGGGGAACTTCGACAGCGTCTTCGAAATGGCCTGCGAGCAGGCCTACGGGCCGTACGTCGACGAGTACCTGCGCACCGGCCGGATGCCGGTGTCGCTGCACTTCAGCGGCCCGCTCCTGGACTGGCTGGCCGCGCGCAAGCACAAGCTCCTCGACCGCCTGCGCGACGCGGCCAGGGGCTGCCCGGTGGAGTTCGTGGGCGGCGGGCACTTCGAGCCCATCCTGACCATGCTCCCGCGGCGCGACGCCCTCGGGCAGATCCGCGGCGGCTCGGACCAGCTCGAGACGCTCTTCGGCCGGCCGCCGCGCGGGGCCTGGATCACCGAGCGGGTCTGGGAGCAGAACCTGGCCTCGCTCCTCCCCGAGGCGGGCATCGAGTACGCCTGCCTGGACGACAGCCATTTCGGCCACGCCGGCTTCGACATCGAGGCCCTCGGCGCCTACTACCTGGCCGAGGACCAGGGCCGGACCGTGGGCATCTTCCCGGCCTCGGAGCGCCTGCGCTACCTGATCCCCTTCGGCACCGTCGAGCAGGTCATCGAGGAGCTCCGCCGGCACCGGCCAGCCGAGGGCTACTCGCTCGTGGTCTACGCCGACGACGGCGAGAAGTTCGGCCTGTGGCCGGGCACCCACAAGCACGTGTACCAGGACGGCTGGCTGGCGCGCTTCCACGCGGCGGTGGCCGCCGAGGGCGACTGGCTTGAGCCCGTCACCCTGGGCCAGGCCTTCGACCGGCTGGCCCCCGCGGGCCTGGCCTACCTCGGCGACGACTCCTACCGCGAGATGACCGAGTGGGTCCTGCCCGCCCCGGCCCTGGCCGAGTACCTCAAGCTCTCCAAGGAGCTCGGCGGCGACGGCCGCTTCCAGCGCGTCAGGCGCTTCGTCCGCGGCGGCACCTGGCGGGCCTTCAAGGCCAAGTACTCCGAGCTGGCCCGCATGTACGCGCGGATGCTCCAGGTCAGCGAGCAGGTCCACGCCCTGCCGGCCAAGAGCCCGGTGGCGGCGCGGGCCCGGCGCGAGCTCTACCAGGCCCAGTGCAACTGCGCCTGGTGGCACGGCGTCTTCGGCGGGCTGTACCTCGCGCACCTGCGCGGCGCGGTCTGGAAGCACCTCTTGGCCGCCGAGCGCATCGCCCGCTCCGCCTCGCGGAGGAAGCCCGCCGCCGTGCAGTTCGGCGAATTCGACCTGGACTCCCGCGAGGAGGCCAGGCTCGTCTCCGACCGGCTCTCGGCCTTCGTGGCCCCGGAGCGCGGCGGCCACGTCTTCGAGCTGGCCCTGCTCGCCGCCGACGAGAACCTCACCGACGTCCTGACCCGCCGCTACGAGGCCTACCACGAGGACATCCGCGAGTCGCTGGCCCGGGGCGCTCACCGCGCCGACGGGCACATCAGCATCCACGACCTCCAGCGCCTGGGCACGACCGAGCACGTCGACCACCTGGTCTACGACGCGGAGACCCGCGAGAGCCTGGTCGACCACCTGGCCACCGGCCACTGGCGGGTCGAGGACCTCTGGCGCGGGGGGCTGCCCGACGACGCCGGCTTCCGCGCCGGCCCGTTGGAGGTCCTGGAGGACGGCGCCCCCGCCCGCAAGGGCCGCGCGGCCGCGGCGCTCTCCATGCGCCGGACCGGCCCGGTGCGGGGCGCCGGGCAGCTGGAGCTGACCAAGACGGTGCGGCTGGCCGAGAACCGCGCCGGGCTGGCCGCCGCCTACCGGCTGGCCAACCGCGGCTCGGAGAACCTCGAGTTCACCCTGATCGTGGAGTTCAACCTCAACCCGGACTTCAAGGTTCCGCCCGGCGGCGAGGCCCGCGGGCCCGAGGTGGCCTTCTACGCCAACGCCGCGGCGCTGGCCCTGCCCTGCCCGGACCGGCGGCTCTCCGGGAAGCTGACCGCCCCCGGCGCGGCCGCGGCCGCCTGGCAGGTCAAGACCGTCAGTCAGTCCGAGTCCGGCTACGAGATCGGCGTCCAGGGCCTGTGCCTGCAGGTCTGGTGGCCGGTGCGCCTGGCGGCGGGGAAGGTCTTCGAAAAGGAAGTGGAGATCAGCTTCGCGAGGGAGTGAGGCCCCGAGTGCCAGTTCCCCATGCCTGGGGAGCTCGGCAGCACCTCATCTGATCTTCAGCACTGGCGGGAGAAGCGCAGGCCTCCGGCTCCCGCCCGCCCTACGGCACCCGCCTGATCCGCGGATCGGTGAAGATGTCGGCCTCGTCGCGGCTGGTGCTGGAGAACTCCGAAACGATGGCGCCGGCGGAGCCCGCCTGGAACCAGTGCTTCGTGCCCGGTTCCAGGGTGTACTGCTCGCCGGGCCTGAGCCGGATCTCCTTGAAGACGGTGTAGTGGCGCTCGTCGCCGGCCGGCGGCCGGGCCTTCGGCCGGCGCTTCGACGCGCCCGGCACGTAGAGGTAGACGGTGCCCCGGCGGCAGCGGAAGGTCTCGCGCTTGCCCTTCGCGCCGGCCACCGGCGGATGGCGGTGCTCCGGGCAGGTCTGCCGCGGGAAGAGCACCAGTTCCTTGGCGCAGTAGCGGTCGTTGTTCTCGTAGATCACGATCTCGAGGCCGGTGCGCCCGAGCTGCCCCAGGCCGAAGTCGGCGACCTCTATGTTGGCCCGCTCCTCCGGCGTGATGGCGATGCCGGCGGCCTTGAGCATCCGCGCGGCGCGGAGCTGGGCCCGGCGGATATCCTGCTTGCTTAGCATGCTGGCTCTCTCCTGTCGGACTCGTCCGACCAGTCGGACCGGTCCGACCAGTCCGACTCGTTTCAAAGCCTCACCGTCCCCGCGCGCTGCCGCCAGCCGGACCCCATCCTTCTCAGCACCGCGCCCCACGGGCGCACGCCGCTCCAGGCGTCTGGCGCCTCGACGCTGCAGGCGCCGACGGCCACCGCCATCCGGGCCGCGCCCTCCGCGGGCAGGCCGCGCACCAGCCCGGCCAGGAAGCCGGCGATGGTGCAGTCGCCCGCGCCGTTGGTGCCGGCCACCTTCACGCGGAAGCAGGGCGCGGCGCACTCGCGGTCGAGCCACCCGGCCGGGTCGCGCGGGGCCGCGGCGCCCATGGCCACGAGGCGGCCCCAGTCGGCGGTGGTGCGGACGTAGATGCCGCGGTCCCCGAGCTTGAGGACGACGACGGCGGCGCCGAGCCGCAGGAGCTCGGCCGAGACCCTCCGGAGCAGCGCGGCGTCCACGAGCGGCAGGATGTTCCCGCCCGCCGCGCGGCGGCGCAGACGCTCGTAGGCCGGCCGCTCGAGCATGAAGAGGATCTCCTCGATGCTCGGCAGGAAGACATCCACGGAGGGCAGGACGCGCGCGAGGAAGCCGCGCCAGTCGGCGCGGCCGGACTCGGAGGCCGGGTCGGGCAGGGTCATGTCCAGCGACGCGGTCAGACCCAGACGCTTGGCGCGCGCCAGGAGCTTCGCGCTCTCGGCGCCGCCCTTCTCGTACATCCGGCGCATGAGCGTCGGGTAGCCGAAGTGCAGGAGCGCCGCGCCGGCCAGCGCCCGGTCCGGGACATCGGCGGCGGTGAAGCCGGCGTTGGCGCCGGGACAGTGCACGAAGGCGCGGTCGGCGCCGGGCGGGCTGACCACCAGGCTGTAGGAGGTGGTAGCGCCCCTCGCGACGGTCATCCCGGCGGCGAGCCGCGCACCGTGCCGCCCGAGGACGTCCAGCACCCCGCGGCCGAAGAGGTCGTCGCCGACCTTGCCGACGAGGCGCACGGGCAGGCCCAGCCGGTGGAGCGCCAGGCCCGTGTTAGAGACCGCTCCGCCGGTGGCCACCGTCGCCGCGCCGCATTCGGTGAGGCTTCCGGGCGCGAGCAGCCCGCCGCCGCGGCAGACCGCGCCGGCCCCGCGCATCTCCGGGATGATGTCCAGGCAGATGTGCCCGGCGACGACTATGGGCTTCTCGCTCACGATGGCCTCTCCTGCTCCCGGCGCTCAGACTCCAACGCAGAGGACGCAGAGGTGCGCGGAGGTCGCAGAGGACTGAGCCTGCTCCTTCTCCCAAGGAGGCGCGCGGCGCAAGCCGCGCAGGGAGCGGAACGCTCCCGGTTGGAGCCTCTCTGCCGCTTCAGTCCGACCGCAGTCGGAACTGAAGAGGCGGAGCAGCTCCGCCTCCTGCTCCACCACCTGCCGTCCTCTGCGCACCTCTGCGCCACCTCTGCGGCCTCTGCGTTGAAAATCACCGTTGCACTCCGGGAGCGGCGAAGTGCGCTTCGAGGTTCGGCTTGCCCGCGGCCAGCCAGGCGGCCAGGAAGGCTCGGCCGGACTCGAGCAGCTCCAGGACCTGGCGCTCCTGGAAAACGTCGCGGCTGGCCCCGGCCCAGAGCTCCCGCGCGGCCTTGGCCAGGGCCGGGCCCGACGCGAGCGTGGCCCGGTCGAGCGCCGCGAAGGCCGCGGCGGCGCCGATCGCGTAGCGCCGCGGCCCGAGCCGCTGCGCCAGGCACTCGCGCATGGTGCCAATGAACCGGTCGTCCCAGGCGAGCTTGCGCTTCACGTCGCGGCCGACCCGCTCGGCGCTGTCCATGAGGTGCGGGTTGGTCATCCGCGCGAGCAGGTCGTCGGCGTAGGCGGCGTAGCCGGCCTTGGTGAAGAGCGGGTCGGCGCCGGCGTACTTGGCGACGAGCGCCGCGCCGGATTCGTTGACGAAGGCCCCGCGCAGGAAGTCCATGGCCCCGGGCAGCTCGCGCAGGCCGGCGATCTTCTCGACGCCGGCGAGCATGGCCAGATACGCCGCCAGCGCGTGGGTGGCGTTGTGGCCGAAGAGCTTGGCCTCCTCGAAGGGCAGCAGGTCGGGCTTCTCCTCGAAGACCGAGAGGCCGCGCTCGAAGGGCACCTGGTCCGGGAACTCCACCTGGGTGATGAGGATGCGGTTGAAGGCCTCGACCAGGAAGGCGCGCGAGCCCCCCGGCGTGACGGGCGGCAACCCGGCGTCGCCGCCCACCAGGCCGCTCATCTTGCCGATGACCGTATTGAGGAAGCGCGCGCGCCAGTGCACCGCGCCGTGCCGGGCCGCCGGGATCTCGGGCATGACCAGCCCTTCGAGGATCTCGGCGGCGCGGTTGTGGTTCTCGGCGGCGTAGACCACCGAACGCGCGCCGCTGGTCTCGGCCTTCCTCCCGAGCCCGGCGGCCAGCACCTTGTGGAGGCTCCCCGGCCCCGGCGAGCGGTAGCAGTCGACGCTGGGCACGGCCGTGCCGATCTCCGCGGCCTCGGCGAGCGCCGCGACCAGCTTCTCGCGGTCGGCGGCGTCGGCGGGATTGTAGATCTCGACCGGCCCGACCTTGGCGCTCTCGACGCGGTCGGGGTGGGCGATGTTGACGATGAAGAAGCCGCCGGCCTCGCGGACAGCATTGACCACGTCGGGCACGACCTCGGCGACCACCAGGCGCGTGAACTTCCCCGACCGGAAGGCCTCGTAGAGGAAGAGCCCGGCCTGGATGGCTCCGAACCCGAAGCCGACGTAGGTGCGGGGGGTGGGTGATGAGGTGGTCATTTCGGGGGCTCCTCTCCACGGATCTTCTTCAGGGCTTCGGCGGCGGCGTATTGGAGGCTCTCGTTGCCGCTTCGTGCAGCATCCTCTAGGGCCGGTGTAGCTGCCTTTGCATATGGACCAAGCCAACCGAGATGCCAAGCAGCACTAGACTGAGCCGGAGCATCTCCTGCCGACAAGACCTCTACGAGCGCGCTGATGCCGTGCATGTTTCCCGGGTCGATACGAACTAGGGCGTAGCCTGCAGCGATGCGCACGTCTGCTTCCGGATCGCACAAAGCCCTTTCTAGGGCAGGTGCGAAGGCAATAGCATCCGGACCAATCCGTGCCAAACCTTCGGCGGCGGTGAATCTTTCCCTGGGGTCCTCACCTCTGAGTTCTCTTCCCAGAAGCTTCATCGCGGGCCTTTCACAGCTAACTGCCAGCCTGACTGCATAGTACCGCAGGTCTTCGTCGTACGTCCACCGCGGTAGTCTCAGATAGATCCCCAATCGCCGGCTAACAGTCTCTGCATCGCCTAATTGCAGGATAGCTGCATCGGCCTTCTCGTCGTTGGCCCCTTTTCCTCCTGAACATCTGGAGCGGAACTGCTTCACGACTCGATGAGTCTCAAGCGTCGGCACCACCACCGCCCCGACGAACCAGACCAACCCCAGCGCCAGGACGATGCCGGCCGACCAGAGCACCATCGGCCGCCAGGTGCGAGCGGGCTTGGCTGGCTGGCCGCCGGCGTCAGGCATGGGCACTCCCGTTCAGCCTGGTAATCACGGCCTCACCGCCTCCACGGACCGCCGGGCCGCCAGGTCCCTGGCATCGGCTCGATCCCAAGCGCCCCCAACAGGACCGGCCCGAGGAACTCGCGCAGGCCTTTGAGCAGGCTGGGCAGCGCCGGCACCTTCTCGCCGATGTGGCCCTTGCGCAGAAAAGCCTTCCACTGGAGGTTCTTGGCAGCGTCCTCCGCACACCGGTCCGTCAGGACCGCCGGCACCTCCGCAGGCAAAGCCGCGCCTCTGGCCGCGAAAGTGGCTTTGATGGCGGCAGCCAGTTCTCTTGCGCCGAAGGGGAAGTCGCGCGAGAGCACGAAGATGTCGTGGAAGTCCTTCATCCGGCTGGTGGCCATGCCCCGCTCCGCCATGGCGTGGAGTTTCTCGGCCACGGTTGTCTCCCGCCGGTAGGCGAGAAGCCTTGGGGCGGGGAAGTCCAGCAGCGCGGGGTAGGAGATCTCCTCCGGCGGGGGCGTGACGGCATCTCCGAAACCGACGTCCACCTGGAGCGGGATTGTCGCCTTGCCCAGCAGCGCGGTGAGCCGGACGCGCTTGCCCATGTACTCGCGGTCCTCGCGGATGTCGCTGATCGTCACGCTCGCCGGGTCGAAGGCCAGGCCGTCCGGCTCGGACTCCACGCGGCAGATGTCCCCGAACACCTTGCGCAGCCTGGCGGCGGACCCGGCGCCGAAGCCCAGCAGATCGAGGTCGCGCGTCGGCCGGTAGCGCTGCCGGCTCCACACCAGGAAGAGCAGAGCGCCCTTGAGCACGAACTGCCTCCGGTGCGGAGTCAGGGACAGCCGGTAGAGCAGCCGCTCCACGGCGTACCGGGTCCAGATCAGGTTGGCTTCCTCGCCGGTGTTGCGGCTGATGGCCAGGAGCCTGTCCCGGACGGAGTGCGCCAGGTTGACCGGGGGCTTCTTACCGCTCAAAGAAGGCCTCCATGTACGGCCTCATCACGGCGAGCACCCGGCAGACCTTGGCGGCCTCCCACAGCTGGTCGGCCGTGCACTTCCGGTAGCGCAGTGCCTCCCGAAGCGCCTCCAGCGCCACGTCCAGGCCGATCTTGTTGCGGTACTTGAAGCAGTCGGCCACGGTCTTGGCCGGGGAGTACACCCGGACCGGCACGCCCTCTATGCGATGCTCCTCCACGCCATCGGTGAAAGCCGCCCCGGAGAACCGCATCACCCGCAGCGGAGGATGGCTGACCCGCGGCCTGGCGCTGCGGCGCTCGATGGCCAGCCAGACCTCAAAGGGGGCCTGGGTGCCGATGTCGTGGAAGCGAAGCGCGGAGAGCAGGCAGACGACCCCGCGGGGCACGAGTTGGGCGGCCTCAACAAGGCCGTGGTGCTCGGTCACGTCGGCGTCGGGCAGCATATAGAGCCCCCGCCCGGACTTGGTCAGCTTGCCTCGGGCGCACAGGCGCGACAGGTGCTCCCGGGGAATTCCCAGCGGCCGCAGATCCCGGGCATGCAGGACACCGTACTGCTGGGCAAGCTCCAGCACGCGGTCGGCCATGGCGCGGTTCCCCTTGGTCTTCATGCCACTAAGTATAGCCACTTATGTATAAGTGTCAAGACTTGGTAACACCGGCCTGGATGGCTCCGAATCCGAAGCCGACGTAGGTGCGGGGGGTGGGGGCGGTTGGAGTGGTCATTTGGACGGCTCCTTTGCCTTGAGCGTCGCTAGTTCCTTATCAAATCGTTCAGCGAGTACGACGAACTTGTCACCCCATCCGCTACTCACACTCACCTCCTGTATCGCGCCGGTCGCGCCGAACAAGAGGTCCAGTTGGCATAGTTGCGAATAGTCGCCGGAAGCCAGACGCGAAATGTGTTGCTGGACCTCGGCAACAGCCTCGCTCGCCTCTTTCCAGCGCGACCAGATGAAACAGTTGCCCTCCAAACTCAATAGCTCCTGCGCTTCCCTAAGGACAGCGGTCAGGGCTTTGGCTGGCACGTCCGGCTTGTTCATTGCCCCGTCCAGTATCTCGCTACACCCTCTCCACCGCCACAGCGTACGCGCCGCCGGAGGCAAAGCAAATGGCGGCGATGCCGCGCTTGAGCCCGTGCCGCTCCAGGCCGTAGAGCAAGGTTGTCAGGATCCTTGCCCCGGCCGCGCCCAGCGGGTGGCGCAGGGCCACCGCGCCGCCGTTGACGTTCTGGCGGGCGATGGGCACCTCCTTCTGGAAGAGCGGGATCTGCAGGCCGAAGCTCTCGTTGCCCTCGAAGAGATCGAAGTCGGCGCTGCGGCCGGCGGCCGCCAGGCCGTCGATGATGAGCTTCGTGGCGGCCACCGGCGCCTCGATGAAGGTCTCGGGCGGCGTGTCCACCCGCGAGAAGGCGAGGACCTTCGCGACGGGCTTCGCGCCGAGCTCCCGCGCCCGGCCGGCCTCGGCCAGCACCAGCGCCGCGCCGGCGTCGCCGAGCGACGGGGCGTTGTAGGACGAGCACAGGCTGTCGGACTTCTCGCGCAGGACCTTCTGGAGCTCCTTCGTCGCGATCTCGTCGCGCCGGACCTCGCCGGCCGCGGCGATTTCGGCATCGAAGGCGCCCCCGTCCCGGGCAGACTCGGCCCGGCGGAAGCTCTCGTCGGCCGCGGCATTGATCTGCTCCACGGTGTAGCCGCGCGACTGGCCCCAGGCCTGGGCATAGTCCTTCATGGAAGTCGCGGCCCTGAAGGGGCAGACCAGCGCCTCGAAGGTGTTGGCCTCCTTGATGCCCGCGGCCCGGACCGTGCGGACAAACTTCTTGTAGTCGTCGATCCCCGCGGTCGGCGCCGGGACCTCGGGGATGAAGGTGTCGCCCTTGGCCTGGCCGGGGAGGCGCTCGCCGCGCGGGTTCCTGGGGCCGAGGAGATACGGCGCGGAGCTCCGCGACTCCATCCCGCCGACCGCCACCACGCCGGCCGTGCCCGAGAGGATGGCGCGAGCGCCCTCGATGGCCGCGGCCAGGCCCGAGGAGCAGACCGTGTTCACGGTCATGCTCCGGACCGCCATCGGCATGCCCGCCGCGACCGCAGCCTGCTTGGCCGGGCTCTGGCCGAGTCCGCCGGCGACCACGCTGCCCAGGATGACCTCCTCGACCTGCTCGGGCCGGAGGCCGGAGCGCTCCACCGCCGCCTTGAGCGCGATTGCGCCGAGCTGAGGGGCCCGGAAGTCCATCAGGGCTCCGTCCATGGCGCCGATGGGCGTGCGCGCCGCGCCGAGGATTAGGATCTCACCATTGAGCAGCTTGAGCATCTGACTGTCTCCTCGCTTGGCAGGTCTCTCTGCCGCATGTCTAACGACTTCCTTACAACTCCCCTCTCCCCTTGAGGGCGAGGGAAAGGGTGAGGGGTGTCGCCCCTCACCGACTGAGTTAACCCCTCACCCCGCCCTCTCCCGCAGGATGAGAGGGGGACTGAGCGTAAGAACACCCCGACACATCATCCCGGCGCCGCGGGCGCGTGGCCGGCGGTCCGGGTCATGGCCGGCAGGATGGCCAGCAGCAGCATGGCCGTGAAGATCCCGCACGCGAAGAACAGGAACAGGCTGTGGTAGCGGGTGAGCTGGGTCCCGCCCAGGCTCCAGGTCTCGGCCAGGATCCCGCTGCCCAGCAGCACCGAGGCCAGGGCCCGCGAGCCGCCCAGCCCCGCGCTGTACAGGCTGCTGCCGAAGGCCAGGGACACGGCCTTGTTGCCCGGCGGCGAGAGCGCCAGCAGCTCGCTGGAGACCGCGATGGAGGCGCAGGCGAAGAGGAAGCCGTAGGCCGCGATCACCGCTCCGAGCAGGACGATCGCGCCGGCCGAGTCGTCGCGCACCGCCAGCAGGGTCAGGTTGAGCAGGGCGAAGCCCAGGTGCGCGCCCAGGAACACGCCCTTGACCCCGCAGCGGTGCACGAACATCCCGCCCAGAGGGAAGCCGGCGATCAGCCCGCCCATGCCCACCGCCGAGAGGATCACGATCACGTTGTCGGGGAGTTTCAGGTGGTAGCGGGCGAAGACGAAGACCACCGGGACCGTGGCGTTGGCCGCCGCGTACAGGAAGAAGAGGTAGATGGCGAAGCCGGTCAGCGGCCGGTTGCCGAGCGCCTCGCGGACGCCCGTCCGGAGGTCGAGCCCCCGGGGGTCGGGCATCGGGGCGGAGCGGATGCGCGCGATGTACCAGGCCCGCCCCAGGCTGACCAGGGCCGCCAGGACGATGATGATCTGCAGGCGCGGGACCGTGGCGTACTTGCCAACGAACCAGCCGGAGGCCAAAATGAAGAGGGTCGCGCAGAGCTGCCAGGCGAAACGCATCCGCCCGAAGAAGAGCCCGCGCTCGCCGGGCGGCACCACCGCATCGACCAACGGGAACCAGGCGGCCACGTAGGCGCTGAGCGTCACCGCGAAAAGGATCAGGGCCAGCATCATGACCGGTCCGGCGGCCGGCCCGCACCACGGCGCGGCGGCGGCCGCCAGCAGCGCCAGGACGCTGCACAGCGAGGCCAGGACGATCTGGCGCACGCACCCCAGCCGGGTGGAGAGCCAGGCGAAGGGCAGCACCAGCAGACAGTTGGCCAGGTCCTGCAGCGAGGTGCACAGCACCGAGACCGTCTCGCTCGCCCCGATCAGGGCGGCGAAGATGACGATCACACTGCTGTCCTTGACCATCACCTGGGGGATCGAGCCCCAGCAGGCCGAGCGGATGGCGAAGCCCACCTCGCGGTGCTGCTGCGCGGGGTCGGCGGGATGGTCGGCGTTCTGGCTCAACGTCATGCTCCGCGGCGTGCCTCTTCCTTGCAGCTTGCCTCGCCCCTTGGGGCGAGAGGGATGGGGCGAGGGGCGCTTCCGAACTCCTGGGCCAACCCCTCACCCCCGCCCTCTACCTCAAGGGGAGAGGGGGCCTGAGATGCTGTCGGCGATCATCCTTTGGCGATCTTGACGATCGCCTCTTCGATCCTCGTGGCGCTGGGAATGAAGGCCGCCTCCAGGTTCTCGGCCATGGGCATGACCCCGTCCGGCGCGGTCACAGTGACGGCCCTGAAGCCCCCGCCCAGCGCCGCCATGACTTTGCTGACCAGGGTGTGGACGATGTTGCCGGTGTCCGTGCCCTGGCTGACCGCCACCAGGCGCCCGGTCTTCCTGACCGAGGCGACCACGGTCTCGAGGTCCAGCGGCGAGATCGTACGCGGATCGATCACCTCGCAGGCGATCCCGGAACGCTCCAGCTTCCTGGCGGCGTTCCAGGCCGAGTGCAGCATGCGCGAGTAGGCCCAGACGGTGACGTCCTTGCCCTCCTTGAGGACCGCGGCCTTGCCGAACGGTATCCGGTAAGGCGTCTCCGGGACCATCGCGCCGATGGTGCTCGTGCCGTAGAGAAGCTGGTGCTCGAAGAAGATCACCGGGTCGTCCATGTAGATGGCTTCCATCAGCAGGCCCTTGGCGTCGAAGGGCGTGGCCGGCACGGCGATGCGCAGCCCGGGGAGGTTGGCGTACTTCGAGACCAGCTCCTGCCCGTGCTGGCAGCTGTAGCCCTTGCCGCCGCCGATGGTCGTGCGGACCACGAAGCGCGGCAGGGCCTTGCCGCCGTACATGTAGCGGGCCTTGGCCGACTGGTTCTGAAGCTGGTCCTCGGCCTGGGCCAGGAAGTCGTTGTACATGATCTCGACCACCGGGCGGAGCAGGCCGCTCATGCCCGCCCCCAGGCCGAAGCCGACGATGGCGTTCTCGGAGATGGGCGCGTTCCAGACCCGGGTCGGGCCGAAGCGCTGGACCAGCCCGGTGGTGGCCCCGAAGGCCCCGCCGTAGGCGGCCACGTCCTCGCCGAAGACCACCACGCGCTTGTCGGCCTCCATGGCCTGGGCCAGGGCCTCGGTGATGGCGTCGCGGGTGGTGAGCTTGCGCTTGGCCTCGGCCGGCGCGGCGGCCAGCACCGGTATCTTCTGGGCCTCGGCGTCCAGGGTGTTGGCGTAGACGTCCTCGACCAGCGTCTCGACCGCCGGCTCCGGGCTCTTCCAGGCGTGCTCCACGGCCGCGTCGATCTTGGCCTCCACCTTCCTGTGTAGCGCGTCGATCTCCGCCTGGGTCATGGCCCCGGAGCGCAGCACCTGCGCCTCGTAGCTGGCGATGGCGTCGCGGGCCATCCACTCCTTCTCCTCCTCCTCGGTGCGGTAGGAGCGGCAGTCGTCGGACAGCGAGTGGCCCTTGTACCGGATGGTCTTGAAGACGTAGAGCAGCGGGCCGCCGCCGTCGCGCAGGATCTTGGCCGCGCGGCGGTAGGCCTCCAGGCAGGCGATGACGTCCATGCCGTCGACCACCTCGCCGGGGATGCCGTAGGCCCAGGCCCGCCGGACCAGCTCGTCGACGTTGGTGACCTCGTCGAGCCGGCCGGTCATGCCCGCGCCGTTGTCCTCGATGGCGAAGAGGCACGGGACCCGGAGCTGGCTGGCCATGTTGAGGGCCTCGTGGAAGCTGCCGGTGTTGGTGGCGCCGTCGCCGGCGAAGCAGAAGACGATCCGTCCGGTCCCGGCGAGCTTGGCCCCCAGCGCCGCGCCGCCGGCGATGGGGAAGCCGCCGCCGACCACGCCGTTGGCGCCGAGGTGGCACTTCTCGAACTCGGCGATGTGCATCGAGCCGCCCTTGCCCTTGCACGCCCCGCAGGCCCGGCCGAACATCTCGGCCATCATGCAGTTGACGTCCGTGCCCTTGGCGATGGAGTGCCCGTGGCCGCGGTGGTTGGAGGCGATGAAGTCCTGGTCCGTGAGCACCAGGGCGATGGGCGCCTCGCAGGCCTCCTGGCCCAGGCACAGGTGGCTGGCGCCGCGGTACTTGACCTCCGGGTTCCTGTACTTGCCGTCCTTGAGCTCGACGATGACCGACTCGAAGCGCCGGATGGTGAGCATGACCTCCAGCAGCCGGATGGCGTCGGCCCGGGTGATCGCCCCGGTGTCGAGCATGCCCACCAGCGCGCCCTTGAAGACGTGCTTGGGGATGGGCGGGGCGGTGACCTGGCCGCGGGTGATGTCGAACTTGCGGAACGAAGGCTTGCGGGTCATGGCTTCTCCTCGGTGTCAGGCCGGCTCGGCCGGCACGGTGATGACCTGGACGGAGGCGGCCCGGGCCGCCTCCAGCACCTCGGCGGGCATGCCCGCGTCGGTGATCAGGTAGTCGAAGTCCTCGAAGCGCGCGTAGCGGATGAAGGAGTCGCTCTGGGCCTTGGACGAATCGACCAGCAGCGCCGCCTTGGCCGCGCAGCCGATGATCAGCCCGGTGGAGCGGGCCGTGCGCGGGTCGGACGCGGTGATGCCCCCGGCCACCGAGATGCCGTCGCAGCCCACGAAGGCCCAGTCGGTGTGGATGCGGGAGAGGTTGTCCTCCAGGATCGGGCCGAAGAGGTCCGGGGCGGTCTCGCGCACCGTTCCGCCGAGCAGGATGCACTCCACGCCGGGCGCGGACAGCAGGACCGAGACCACCGCGAGCGACGGCGTGACCACGGCGATGCCCTGTCGGGCGCGCAGCTCGCGGGCCAGGGCCAGGGTGGTGGTGCCGATGTCCAGGATCAGCTTCTGCCCCGGCCCGACCAGCTCCACCGCGGCGCGGGCGATGGCCGCCTTCACGGCGGAACGCCGGCCGGCCTTCTCGGCGACCGAGAACTCCAGCCGCATCATCCGGGTGGCCGAGGCGCCGCCGTGGCTGCGCTCCAGCAGCCCGAGCGACTCCAGCTTGGAGAGATCCCTGCGGATGGTCATCTGCGAGCAGTCGAGCTTCCTGGCCAGGTCGGCCACGGAAGCATAGGAGCTCTCTCCGATGTGTTTGAGGATCTTCTCCTTGCGGTAAGCCCAGTGGCGCATGCTGCGAACCCTCCTTCTGTGCGTATCTGTGCTATTTACACGAAAACGTCCAGCAAATCAAACCATTTATTGTTAATATTGACTATCGATACGCATCACTTAGTAAATTGGTGTTTTGCATATACAAGAATCGGCTCCAGACAAATGAAACGGGCATCCTTGCGGATGCCCGTCTCGATTGTTCCTCAGTCGCAGGCTACTTGGCGGCGGGCTCGGCCTTGAACTCCTTGAGGTTGAGGCCCTTGCCGCTGAAGATGACCTGGGCGCCCTTCTTGCCCATCTGCTCGCTCTTCTCGAAGAACTTGTCGTCGCTGATGTCCAGCACCAGAGAGGCGGAGCGGCCGGACTTCTCGAGCGAGGTGGTCTCGAGCACGTCGCCGGGCAGGTTGAACTTCATGGCGACCCGCATGCCGGCCATCATGGCCTTGGCCATCTGCTGCTGCTGGGCCTTCTGCTCGGGGGTGAGCTTGTCGTTGTCCCCGCCGAGCTCCTTGGCGCCGCCCAGGTCCAGGACGTAGTTGCCGTCGGCGTTCTTGGTGAGCGAGAAGCCGCCCTTGTTGCCCGTGGCCCGGCCGGCCTTGGAGGCCGCGCCCAGGTCCTTGCAGGCGATCTCGATGGTGGCGAACTTCCAGCCGTCCTTGGTCTCGACCTTGCAGCTCTTGAGCTCCACGCCCTCGGCGGCCTGCTTCTGGAACTCCTCGCGGATCTTGGCCTCGTCGAAGCTCAGCTCCGGGCCGGTCGACTGCATCTTCATGTTGGGGTTCTTCTTGGCCATCTCCTTCATGGCTTCGAGCTGGGCGATGGCCTGCTCGGACATGCCGTAGACGGTCTTGACGTCGGCCGAGCCGTCGGCCTTGAGGGTCACTTCCTGGTCGAGCTTGATGCACCCGCCGGTGGCGAGCAGCGCGGCGCCTGCCAGCGCCAACATCCACTTGGACATCGCAGACTTCCTCCAACGTTTCCCGGGCCGTCGACGGGACGGCGCCGGGGGGAGAGTGTAGCCGGCGGCCATGGGATGGCCAATGCAAAAACGCCCCCGCGCCCGGCGCACGGGCCTTTCCGCCAAGCGACCTTGACGATGCCGGCCCGATGCATAGAATCAACCGCCGGCCGGGGCGTAGCTCAGCTTGGATTAGAGCGCCAGACTGGGGGTCTGGAGGTCGCTGGTTCAAGTCCAGTCGCCCCGACCAAACTGGCCGAGCCTGAATCAGGCTCGGCCAGTTTGGTAGAGCAGGTGAGCAATTGATGAACAGGTGAGCAGTAGAGGCACCAACAGAGCCGGTAGGACTGGGACTATGGCTGGCCGGAAAGACCGCTCACCTGCGGTCACCTGTTCACCTGATCACCTGCTCAAAGCCTGTTTGAGGAGGATGTCGTATGTCCTTCATGTTCGAGAGCTTGGACGTATACCAGAAGGCCGTGGACTTCGTCGAGCAGATCACCATTTTGACCGAGACTTTCCCGCGCGGCTACGGCTTTCTGGCCGACCACCTCAACCGCGCCTCGCTCTCCATCGCCACCAACCTCGCCGAGGGCAACGGCCGCTTCACCAAGGCCGACCGCCGGAACTTCTTCACCATCGCCCGAGGCTCGGCGCACGAGTGCGTGCCGCTCCTGGAGGTGGCCCGGCGCCGCAGTCTGGTGGACGAGGCGCAACATCGTGCCCTGCGGGCTGAACTCGAAGTCATGGCCAAGATGATCAGCGGCCTGATCAATGGGATCGAAAAGCGTCGAACGTAGCCGACGTCTCTGGTAGCCGTCCCGAGCCGCGCCTTCGCCCGTCACAATCCCCGGCCGCGGGCGGCCTTGAACGCCCCGGCGCGGCGGGCTATAGTCTCCTGAGGACGGAGCCCCTGACATCAGGCTGGATCATGGAGGAAGTGGGCTTGACTATTCGCCATTCGCGACCTGACCCCGGCCGCGCTCCTGGGACACCGGAGCGCGAGCGCGGTGACGGCGGCGTGCCGGCGAGCGCGGGCTGCGGCGCGTTCGTCCGGAGCGCGGCGGGAGCTGGAGGAGCTGATTGCCTATGCCCGATCAACGCAAGAGCGCTAGGCGCAATTCAAGATCTGACCCCGATGCCTCTCCGCCTGAGGGGCGACGAACACCGTCCGGCGTGGTGTTCGGCTCTCATTTAGATTCTTTACCATCGATCAGAGTAGCCTTGGCTTCGGACGTATCTATGGCGTTCTCATCTAACTCCTGGCCGACCAAGGGAACAAACTCCTTGTCAACAAGTTGGTAGCCTGTCCGTTGGATGTGGCCCCTTTCGGTCACAAGGTATATCCACCCAAGCTTCTCCTTGCCCGACCAGACCTCGACGAAATCTTCATTCTCTCGGAGCTCCTTTCCGCAAGATGCGGGGAGAAGGATCTCCTTGCGATATGTCAGAGGGCTACCCTTCGGTGAAAACACCGTCTGGAGTTGTGTGTCCGCCGCCGCTGCGGCAGACAGTTGACGGCCATGTGCACATCCGGGGACAGCCAATAGACAGCACCCGACAAGGATCAGTGCAACTGCGCCGCCGATGACAATCCTTCTTGATCGCTTGGTCATTCTTTCATCCCTGCTGAACAATGATTGGGACAAGCCCACCTTTTCACGGACCCACCGGAGGCTAGAGGACACCCGGTTGGGCGGATGCTGATTATTGGTGGAGGTGTGGCCCTGTCAAGTCATCGCAACTGCCGCACGCATGGCTCAGCGAGACGGATGGTTGCGCGCCATAAAGGCTCTCGTTGGGGCATGTTCGCCTCGCACACGCCAGCCTCTCCACGAGCGGCCGCCTCGTGTTTGCGTGACCCAGTTGCGGAGATAGATCGCTTTCCCCACCGAATCTACGGGATCATGAGCCCGGATGAGCCCGGGCTCATCTTCGTGAGCCCCGTGAGCCCGCTGATGAGCCCGGTGAGCCCGAGGTAAGCCCATGAGCCCGGCGACGGCCTCTGGGCAGCCCGGGCTATGCGCTCCGGGCCAGAATCCGCAGCGCTATGGTATGAGATGGCACTGGCGGACCGGCCACGCAGGCGATATAGTCAGCTATGGTACCGCGGGCAGGTTCGGACGGGCGCCAGTCGGCCCGACCATCCTGCAGACGAAGAGGGCCGCCGGATATCCGGCGGCCCTCATTCTTTCAGGCGTCGATCCCAGGCTACGGCCTCCAGAGATACAGCGGACGGGCGTCCAGGGCCAGCTTGAGCAGGGTGCGGGCCTCGTCAGGCACCGGGCCGGAGCCGGCCCGAACCTGGCCGTCGATCAGCCGCTCGAGCAGGCCGGGCTCGCGCCGGTAGAAGAACACCGGGCAGTCTGCGCCGGCCAGCTTCCGGGCCTCGGCGATGGCCTCCTCGCGCTGGCCGATGGCGTCGATCAGCCCGGCCGCCAGGGCCTGCTCGGCGGTGAAGACCCGGCCGTCGGCCACCTTGCGGACGTCCGCCTCCTTCATCCGCCGGCCGTCGACCACCGTCTTGACGAACCGGGCGTGGAGCGAGTCGACGATGTTCTGGAGGTAGGCGCGCTCCTCCGGGGTCATCGGCCGGAAGACGGTGGGGGCGCCCTTGAACGGGCCGCTGACCACGCTCTCGTCGCGGACGCCGAGCCTCTCGGTGAGCAGCTTCTGGGCGTCGAAGTGCATCATGATCACGCCGATGGACCCGACGATGCCGGTTGGCCGGGCCACGATGCGGTCGGCCCCGGCCGAGGCGTAGTAGGCGCCCGAGGCGGCGGTGTCGCTGAAGAAGGCCACCACCTTGTAGCCCTTGTCGCGGCAGAGCCGGACCTCGTTGGCCAGCGTGTCCGAGGCGGTCACGCCGCCGCCCGGCGAGTCCACGTGCAGGATGATGGCCTTGATGCCGGACGGCTCCCCGCGGGTGCGCAGCTGCCGGAGCATGGCGATGGCCGCCGGGGCGCCCCCGTCGTCGGAGGAGATCACGCCGTGGATGGGGATCATTAGGATGGCCCCGCGGCCGCGGCCCTCCTCGACCCGGTCCAGGCGGTAGTTGACCAGGCGGGTTTCCTCGGTGGCGTAGTCCGGCCCGCAGCCGGAGAGCCCCAGCAGCAACGCGGCGGCGGCCGCGGCGGCGGCGAAGTGCTTGCGGATGGCGGTCATCATGGCGTATTCCATTCCTCTCGCTGGCCGGTCCATTCCCGGGCCGGAGGTCACTCGAAGGCCGCGGCCGCGTCCGGCCGGGCCAGTTCCACGGTTGGCGCGACCGGCCTGCCGGCCCGGCGGCCCCAGCAGTAGTAGCCCTTGGCCACGTGCGGTCCGCGGTCGCGGCGCAGCCCCTCGTCGTCGGCGTCGCCGAACGCGGCCTGCCAGCGGCGCATCTGCCGGCCGAGCTCGCCGCGGAGCTTCTCGTCATAGGGGTCGTCGCGCCGGTCGACGGGAGTCTCCGGGCTCCAGGCGTAGTCGGCTCCGGCGTAGAGCCCGATCATCCGCTCGGGGAGGTCGTTGTCCTCCCAGTGGCAGACGGTCACGCCCCGGACGTTGGGCTTCCCCGCGCCCAGCCGGCACCAGAGGCGGGTGGCCGCGAAGCTGCCGCCGTAGGCCAGCGAGCTCATGCCCCCGCCCATCATCATGGGGGTCCGGCCGCGCCCGGCCAGGCGGCGCATCTTCTCGCGGATGGTCGGCTCCTGCCGCCGGTCGTAGTTCCAGGGCTGGATGACCACCCGGTCCTCCAGTCCCGCCGGCAGCGGCCGGCCGCCGTGGTCGGCCCACAGGTGCATGGTGGCCCGCCGGCCGTGGCGCCGGGCCGCGGCCTGCAGTTCCTCGTGGATCCGCGCGACCAGGGTGGTCGGCGTGTACCTGCCGCGCTCGGCCTCCGGGACCGAGGGCAGCAGGTGCCACTCGGCCTCGTCCAGGCCCACGTGCACCGCGCACTCGGTCTCCAGCGCCGGCAGGAGCTCGTCGAAGACCCTGGCGAAGAGCGCGAAGAGCGGCTCGCCGATGCCGAAGCTCATCCCGCCCCACATGCCCGGCCCGCCGTAGAGCTCCGGGAAGTGGTAGATGGTCGACTGGGCGTGGCCCCAGCACTCGAACTCGGGGAGGATGGTGACGTGGTGGCGCCGGGCGTAGCGCACCAGGGCGGCCAACTCGTCCAGGGTGATGGCCGCCGGGTTCTCGCGGCCCAGCGGCAGCTTGCGGAAGCGCAGCCCGCAGAGCTGGTCGTCGTTGAGGTGCAGGTGCAGGGTGTTCATCTTCAGGCGCGAGAGGACCCGCACTATGCGCTCGAGGAAGGGCACCGGGAAGGTCGAGCGGCCCAGGTCGACCATGAAGCTGCGGGTCGCGAACTCCGGCCAGTCCTCGATGCGCACCGGGCGGAGCTCCGGGCCGCCCAGCACCAGCAGCTGGAGCAGGGTCTGGGCGCCGTAGAACAGCCCGGGGCGGTCGGAGGCGGTCACCGTCGCGCCGCGCGCGTCGAGCTCCAGGCGGTAGCCCTCGGGCCGCGCCGCGCGCGGGGCCAGGCGCAGCTCGACCGCGAACGGCGCGCGCGGGGAGCGCCGGATCCCGGCCAGGCCGGCCAGGTCGCGCTCCAGCGACTCCAGGGTCGCCGCCGCCGCGGTCGGCCCGGACAGCCGGACCGCATCGGGACGGGGGAAGGCCGCGCCGCCGAGCCGCAGACGTTGCGGATAGGGTACGAGGTACTCGCAGTCCATGCTCGTGGGTCTCCCGGGGCGCCGGTCAGTGCGCCACGAAGCTGCCGCCGATCTGCTCGAACTGCGGCAGGTACCTGTCGAACTCCCCGGGCTCGGCGCCGCAGCAGACCACGAAGCCGCGGCTTCCCTTCACGGCCAGCCAGGTGACCAGCTTGAGCGGCTGGCCGTTGCGCCGGTGCGAATAGACCAGCCGGAAGCCGTCGGCCGGGCCCACCCGGACCCGCGCGAACTCGTGCTCCTCGTAGTTGTCGTCCCGGAAGAAGGCCTGGATCCTCGCGCGCGAGGCCCGGGCGTAGTCCTCCAGGCCGGTGCCGGCCGGCAGGTCCTCGGCCACCACCGCGGCGTTCTCGCGGAAGCGGTCCGACGGGCCCTCGGCCGGGCTGATCGCCGCGACGGTGGCGCCCTTGAGCCCGTCGCGCCGCTCCCAGCCTGCCGGGAAGGTCACGGAGAAGCCCTTCTCGGCGTTGTGATAGGTGGTGAAGCCCCCCGGGCGCGCCGGGGCGGCGGTCGTGGCGGGGGCCGGGGCGGCCCCCCGCGAGGCGCAGCCCGAAGCGGCGGCGACCAGGGCCACGGAGAGGAGGGTCTCTGACAGGCGGTGAGCGGTCATGATCGGTATCTCCAACGGGCTGCCCGGTCGATGCTCGAAGCGGCCATAGCCTAATCGCGCCGCGCCGGGGATTCAAGCGCCGCGTGCATTGAATCATCCGCCGTTTCCTGAGGGTCTTGGTCCGCGTCGGCCCGTCGCGGGGGCGGCGCTGGAAACCGCCGCAGGCCCGGATGGCCGAGGGCGGTCTCCCACGCAGAGAGCGGGCAGGGACGCCCGCGAACGGCAGCCCCGGGCTGCCCCGCACTCCGGACCGGCCGAACGATAACGGCACAGAAACTGAGGATGATTCAGCCTGCGCACCGGCGCCGCGGTTCGGCATTGGAACTTGCCCCCCTCCGGCGTAGAATCGCCGGGGCCGCGGAGGACCTCCGGCACAACCGCCTTGCTCAAGGAGAACCGTCTTGTCAGCGCCGAAGCCAGTCGTTCCCGAAACCTTTCAGGACCTGATCCTGCGCCTGGAGTCCTTCTGGGCGGCGCGGGGCTGCCTGATCGTCCAGCCCCACGACGTGGAGAAGGGCGCCGGGACCTTCAACCCGGCCACCTTCCTGCGCGCGCTCGGCCCCGAGCCCTGGTGCGCGGCCTACGTGGAACCCTCCCGCCGGCCGACCGACGGCCGCTACGGCGAGAACCCCAACCGCCTGGGGCGCTACTACCAGTACCAGGTGATGCTCAAGCCCTCGCCGGCCGACGCCCAGGAGCTGTACCTCGAGAGCATCCGGAGCCTGGGCCTCAACCTCGTCGAGCACGACGTGCGCTTCGTGGAGGACGACTGGGAGAGCCCGACGCTGGGCGCCAGCGGCCTCGGCTGGGAGGTCTGGCTCGACGGCATGGAGATCACCCAGTTCACCTACTTCCAGCAGGTCGGCTCCCAGGAGCTCGACCCCATCACCTGCGAGCTGACCTACGGCCTGGAGCGCATCGCCATGTACCTCCAGGGCAAGGAGAACGTCTTCGACATCGTCTGGGCGGTGCTGCCCTCCGGCCAGAAGGTGACCTACGGCGACGTCCACCACCGCGACGAGGTGGAGCTGTCCACCTACAGCTTCGAGGTCGCCGACACGGCCATGCTCTTCGAGCTCTTCGCCAAGTACGAGGCCGAGTTCGACCGGGCCATCGCCTTCAGCAAGGAGAAGCCCCTGGTGCTGCCCGCCTACGACTACGTGATGAAGGCCTCCCACGCCTTCAACCTGCTCGACGCCCGCGGGGCCATCTCGGTCTCCCAGCGCGCCGGCTACATCGCCAAGGTCCGGGGCATGGCCCGGAAGACCGCCGCGGCCTACCTGGCGCTGCGCAAGGCGCTGGGCTACCCGCTGCTCAAGGGCCCCGCGCGCGAGGCCCTGGTCGCCGGCGGGGACCAGGCCCGGAAGGAGGCGGCCCGTGCCTGAGCTGCTGCTGGAGATCGCCGCCGAGGAGATCCCGGCCGGCTACATCGAGCCGGCGCTGGAGGCCCTCAGGGCCGGCTTCGTCAAGGGCCTGGCCGAGCGCGGCTTCGAGCTGCCCGCCGAGGCGGTCACCGTCACCGGCACGCCGCGGCGGCTGGTGCTCTCCGCGCGGGACCTGCCCGCGGCCAGCCAGGCGCGGTCCGAGCGGCTGCAGGGCCCCCCGGCCGACCGGGCCTTCGGGCCGGACGGCAAGCCCACCAAGGCCGCCGAGGGCTTCGCCAAGAAGTGCGGCGTGCCCCTCGATGCCCTCCGGGTCGAGGGCAAGTACGTGGTCGCCGAGGTCCGCCACGCCGGCGGCTCCGCCGAGGAGGCGCTGATGAGCCTCCTGCCGGGGCTGGTCGCGGCGCTGCCCTTCCCCAAGTCGATGCGCTGGATCGCCGGCGCGCGGACGTCCTTCGCCCGGCCGGTGCGCAGCATGCTGTGCCTGCTGGACGGCTCGCCCGTGCCCTTCAGCTTCGCCGGGGTCGCCGCCGGCCGCGAGTCGCACGGCCACCCCTTCCACGCGCCGGAGGCCTTCGCGCTGCGCACCGCGCGGTACTTCGAGTACGCTGAGGTGCTCCGCGGCCGCAAGGTCATCGTCGACGTCCAGGAGCGCCGGGAGCGCGTCCGGGCCTGCGCCGAGAAGGCCGCCGAGAAGTCCGGCGGGCGGCTCTACAACCGGAACGGGATCTCCGACGCGCTGGTCCGCGAGGTGGCCAACCTGGTGGAGTGGCCCGGCGCGGTGATCGGCAGCTTCGACGAGGCCGTGTGCCGCGAGCTCCCCCCCGAGATAACCGTGGCGGCCATGACCGGCCACCAGCGCTACTTCCCCATCGAGGACTCCGAGGGCCGGCTGCTGCCGGTCTTCTGCTCCATCGCCAACCGCGACCCCAAGGGCGGCGGCGGGGCGGCGGTGATCCGCGCCGGCAACGAGCGCGTGCTCCGCGCGCGGCTGGCCGACGCGCTCTTCTTCTGGCGCGAGGACAAGAAGCAGCGCCTGGATGCGCGGCTCGGCGCCCTGGAGGGCGTGGTCTTCCACGAGAAGCTCGGGAGCATGCGCCAGAAGGTCGAACGCACCGGCTCGCTCTCCCGCTGGCTGGCCATCGAGAGCGGCCAGGAGGACGGCGTGGCCGACGCCGCCGCCCGCGCGGCGCTGCTCTCCAAGTGCGACCTGGTCACCAAGGCGGTCTTCGAGTTCCCCGAGCTCCAGGGCACCATGGGCCGCTACTACGCCAAGGAGGACGGGGAGCCGTCCTCCGTCCGCCAGGCCATCGAGGAGCACTACCTCCCGCGCACCGCGGCCATGGAGCTGCCCCGCAGCCAGGTCGGCCGGATCGTGGCCCTGGCCGACAAGTTCGACAGCATCGTCGGCGGCTTCGCGGCGGGGCTGGCGCCCACCGGCAGCAAGGACCCCTACGCGCTGCGCCGCGCGGCGCTGGGGGCCATCGCCATCATCCGCGCCGCCAAGCTCTTCCGGAACGGCCCGGGGCTGCGCAAGATCCTGGAGCGCGCCCGCGACCTCTACCGCCAGCAGGGCATGCTCGGGGGCGCCGGCGACGAACTGCTGGCCAGGATCGCCGACTTCCTCCGCGACCGGCTGGAGGTGGCGCTCCTCGAGGACGCCGGCGGCCGGGTGGAGGTGCTCCGCGCGGTGCTGGGCGCGGGCTTCGACAACCTCACCGAGCTCGACGCCCGGCTCGGGGCGGTGGCCGAGATGGCCCGCCGCCAGGGCTTCGCCGAGCTCTGCACGGTGATCGAGCGCGCCCGGAACATCTACCGCAAGGCCCCGGAGGCCGCCGGCGCCGGCGCCGAGCCGCGGGGCGCGCTGCTCCAGGCCCCCGAGGAGCGCGAGCTCTTCCGGGCCTACGGCGCGGTCGCGCCGCAGTTCCGCGCCAAGTGGGCCATGGGCGACTACCTGGAGGCCAGCGAGCTCTACGTCAAGGGCTTCGCCGGGCCGCTGCACGCCTTCTTCGAGAAGGTCTTCGTCAACGTCGACGACCAGGCCGTCCGGGCCAACCGCCTGGCGCTGGTGGGGGCCATCTACCGGCTCTACGCCGAGGCCATCGCCGACCTGGCGGAGTGCGCGGGGCAGGCCAAGGCCTGAGCGAGGCGGACGGAGCGGGCGCCAGCAGGAAGAGGCGGCTTCGGCCCGAGCTCCGGGGCAGCGCATGACCGGGGTGATTGGGCTATTGCCTTGCCAGGCGACTTGGGCTATACTTTATTTAAGGCATGCTCCGTTGCCGGCGGAGCAGTTGCGGTGAAATTCTGGCCCGAGTACCGTCCGGTGGAGATGTGACGATGCCTATGCCAAATAACCCTCTCGTTTGGCCGGGTGCCCTATGAAGAGCGCAGCAGCCATCATCCTGGCCCTCTCGGCGGCAGCCGCGGCCGCGACGGCCGCGTACCAGATTGCCGGTGAGGGCGCGCCGACTTCCGGCAACCTCGGCACCTACAACAACTTCGACGAGCCTGGAACACCCTATACGCTCACGAAGCATCTAAGCACCCCAGGACCGGCCATTGTCAGTGGGACGGTGCGCCTCACGCAAGCGGGGTCCTGGGATCAGATCAACAGCATTGCCTTCGACCGTGCTGATGAGGGGCCGTTCCCATCGGTGAAAGCGCGGTTCGACTTCAGGTTCACCGCAGGGGATGCCGACGGGATAGGCTTCCTGCTGCTGCCCACGGCCACCTACGGGACAACCGGCGCGGGTCCGTACCTGGCAACCTGCGAGGACCCCAACCTGGCCGGAGCCTTTGGAGTGGGATTTGACATCTGGAGGAACCCTGAATACGACGGTAACAGCAACCACGTGTCTATCCACTGGAATGGGGCCAAGCTGACTGAGATAGACGTGAGCCCGTTGGGCATAACGCTCAAGAGCGGCGGATGGATATCAGCGGATGTCCGGCTCCAAGCTGTGACCGGTGGCTCCAGCGTGAACGTGACGCTCCAGTCTGGCGCAACGACAGCCGTCGTGTGCACAAACTACTTCGTGGCCGGGCTTGACCCGTATGAGTACCGCGTGGCCTTCTATGGCAGAGTGGGAATGGTCACTTGCACCACGCAACTCGACAACGTCAGTGTGGCGGCGTGGGAGCCAGGCGCAGACCCCGAGACCTATCAGGTCCTCCGCGGCAACGTGCTTACGGTGGCTGCTCCCGGGGTACTGGCCAACGACTACGGCGGCGGCGCGCCGATGACCGCAGTCTTGGTCAACGATGTGGCTCACGGATCTTTGTCGCTGCAGGGCGATGGGGCTTTCACCTACACGCCGGCTGTGGGTTTCATAGGCGTGGACAGCTTCTCGTACAAGACCCAGTATGGCGCTCAAGAGACTAACACGGTGACGGTTACGCTGACGGTAACGGGGCCGACCATCACGCTCAGCACCGCGGCCATCAGTGCCACCTGCCTGCATGGGCAGGATGCCGCCGCCCAGAGCTTCACAGTGCGCAACTCTGGCGCAGTGACGCTGGAATACACGATCAGCGACGACGCCGCCTGGCTCTCATGCAGTCCGGCCTCGGGAAGCTCCACGGGGGAGTCTGACACCATCGCCGTCAGCTACGACACCGACGCCCTGCCCCCCGGCACCTACACCGCCACCATCACTGTGGCCTCGGCCGATGCCAGCAACAGTCCTCAGACGATTGCAGTCACGCTGACGGTGACCCCGCCGCACCTGGTGCGCAGCACTGCCACGCTGAGCCCGTCCTGTCTGAGGGGAGCCAACGCTTCCAGCCAGACCTTCACCGTGCGCAACTCCGTCGGCGGCACCATGACCTACACGATCAGCGACAACGTGGCCTGGCTGGGCTGCGATCCGGTTTCGGGAGACTCGACCGGCGACACCGACACCATCACCGTCAGCTACGACACCGCCGGCCTGGTGGCGGGCACCTACAGCGCCACCATCACCGTGACTTCGCCGGAGGCGGACAACAGCCCGCAGACCATCGCGGTGACGCTCACGGTGACCCCGCCGCACCTGGTGCTCAACAAGACCACGCTCAGCCCCTCGTGCCTGCAAGGCGTCAACGCCGCCAACCAAACGTTCACGGTACGCAACTCCACCGGCGGGGCCTTGACCTACACGATCAGCGACAACGTCGCCTGGCTGGGCTGCGATCCGGTTTCGGGAGACTCGACCGGCGAGACGGACACCATCACAGTCAGCTACGATACTGCCGGGATGGCCCCGGGCACGTATGACGCCACCATCACCGTGACCTCGCCGGAGGCGGACAACGGTCCGCTGACGATTGCCGTGACCCTCACCGTGGCCGGGCCGCATCTGATGCTCAGCACTGCCACGCTCAGCCCAACCTGCACCCAGGGGGCCAATGCCGCCGACCAGGCCTTCACGGTGCGGAACTCCGGAGGGGCCACGCTTAACTACACGATCAGCGACGACGTGGCCTGGCTGGCGTGCGATCCGATCTCCGGAGACTCGACCGGCGAGGTCGACAGCATAACTGTCCACTACGACGCGGGGGCCCTGGCCCCTGGCACCTACAACGCGGTCATAACCGTGACCTCCGCCGACGCCGACAATAGCCCCCGGACCATTGCCGTCACCCTGACCGTGACCACCCCGCACATGGTCCTCAACAAGACGACCCTGAGCCAGTCCTGCCTGCAGGGGGCCGATGCCACCGCGCAGACTTTCACTGTGCGCAACTCGAGCCCCGGCACCATGAACTACACGGTGAGCGACGATGCCGGCTGGCTGGCCTGCACTCCCGACTCCGGGGACTCCGCTGGCGAGGCCGACACGATCACCGTGAGCTACGACACCGATGCCCTGGCCCCCGGGACCTACAACGCCACGATCACCGTGGCCGCGGCCAGCGCCGACAACAGTCCTCAGACAATCGCTGTAACGCTCACGGTGGTCGGTCCGCATCTGGTGCTCAACAAGACCACGCTGGACCCCACCTGCCTGGTCGGCGCGAATCCCGCGGCCACAACCTTCACGGTCTGCAACTTCGGCGGCGGCACGATGGCCTATACGATCAGCGACGACGTGGCCTGGCTGGCCTGCGATCCGACCTCGGGCGACTCGGCCGGCGAGACCGATACCATCGCGGTCACGTACGACGCCTCGGCCCTGACCGCCGGCACCTACGAAGCAACCATCACCGTGACCGCGCCGGACGCCGACAACAGCCCGCGGCTGATCGCCGTGACCCTCACGGTGGCCCAGCCGCCGGCCATCGGCCTGGCACCGGCGGCGCTCTCCTACACGGCGACGGTGGGGCTGAACCCGGCGTCCCAGGCGGTATCGGTCACGAACAGCGGAGGCACCACCCTGGCCTGGACAGCCTCCGGGAACAAGCCCTGGCTGCAAGTCTCGCCGACGTGGGGCACGACCACCACGGAGACGGACACCCTGACCGTCTCGGCGGTGGTCAGCCAGGGTGAGGCGTGGACCACAGCGACGAGCACGGCGGGGGCGCCAGGGGCACGACGCAAATTCAGCGCGGTGTGGACCGGGAAAGAGGTCATTGTCTGGGGCGGACTGGACAGCGGCAACCACGTGACAGGGACGAGCGGCCGTTACGACCCGGCAACTGATGCCTGGTCGGGGTCCATCTCTACAACTGGTGCGCCTTCGGCAAGGAACATGCACAGCGCGGTCTGGACCGGCAGAGAGATGATTATCTGGGGCGGAGACACCGGTGGCCCCGGCAGTGAAACTGCAACCAACAGCGGGGCTCGCTATAACCCGGTAACGGACACCTGGAGTTCCATGTCCACGACCAACGCGCCTAGCGCCCGATGGGCCCACGGGGCAGTCTGGACCGGGACGGAGATGATAGTCTGGGGCGGTTGCCAAGGGACAGGCCCATGGACGTTCCTGAGCGACGGCGCGCGGTACGACCCCGCAACCGACACCTGGGCCCCGATGACCAATACTGGCGCTCCGAGTGCTCGCGAAGAGCACTCCGCCGTATGGACCGGATCGGAGATGATCATCTGGGGAGGCTGGCAGGGCAGTTCCGCTTATGGCACCGGCGCGCGGTACGACCCAGCCACCGACTCTTGGACAGGAACAGTCTCAACGACCAACGCGCCGTCAGGACGCAGCTCGCATGAGGCGGTGTGGACGGGCAGCGAGATGATCGTCTGGGGCGGTTGTCCGCAGAGCGGTTACACCGATACTGGCGCGCGCTACGACCCGGTCAGCAACTCTTGGTTGGGCGCCACGGCAGTGAACGGAGCATTGTCGGCACGGCGTGACCACCAGATGGTTTGGACCGGCAAAGAGCTTGTGGCCTGGGGTGGTTACGACGGCAGCGTGCTTGCTACAGGCAAGCGCTACCGACCGCCACTCAGTCTGGCCGTCGGCACCTACACCGGCACGGTTACGGTGACCGACCCGATCGCGACCAACAACCCCCAGGCGGTTACGGTGACTCTGGAGGTCGTCAAGCCGACCATCGGCCTGGCCCCGGCCACGATGGACTTCTCGACTACCAAGGGGACGAATCCAGCCGCCCAGTCTGCGTCGGTGACCAACCCGGGGGTCGGCACCCTGGCTTGGACAGCCTCCGGTAACAAGCCCTGGCTGCAGGTCTCGCCGACGTGGGGCACGACCACCACGGAGACGGACACCTTGACCGTCTCGGCGGTGGTCAGCCAGGCGGAGGCCTGGACGGGGACGACCACTACCACTGGCGCCCCCGTTGGCAGAGAGGACCAGAGCGCAGTCTGGACCGGCAAGGAGATGATCGTCTGGGGCGGCCGCACCAGCATGGGCGGCGCCCCGGTCACGTCCGGCGGGCGTTACGACCCAGTCACGAACACATGGACCGGAGGCATTACGACGGTCGGCGGGCCGGAGGGGCGCAGGTGCCACAGCGCCGTCTGGACCGGGAAGGAGATGATCATCTGGGGCGGGTACGTCGCCGGGGACGCCATGGTCAACACGGGATACCGGTACGACCCGGCGCTGGATTCCTGGTCGAATGCCGTCTCGACGGTCAATGCGCCGGCCGCGCGACGGTTCCATGCGGCCGTGTGGACCGGCACCGAGATGATCCTGTGGAGCGGGCATGACGGCTCCGGCGTAGTGAACACCGGGGCACGCTACAACCCTGTCACAGACACCTGGACGGCCATGAGCACCACCAACGCTCCCTCGGCGCGGCTGCACTCCCGCGCGGTGTGGACCGGGACGGAGATGATCGTCTGGGGCGGGCACAACGGTACGAACCCGGTGAACACCGGTGGGCGCTACAACCCGGCGACCGACACCTGGACCGGGACTGTCTCCACGACGGGCGCGCCGGACGCGCGCCTCGCCCATAGCGCCGCTTGGGCTGGCTCCGAGATGATCGTGTGGGGCGGCTCCAATGCCGCCAACACCGGCAACGTCGTTACTGGAGGGCGCTACAACCCGACCACCGACTCCTGGTCCGCGGCCACCTCTACAACCGGGACTCCGACAGGCCGCCGAAGTCACACGGCGGTATGGACTGGCACGGAGATGATCGTCTGGGGCGGCGGCGATGGCGGCTACCTGAACACCGGCGCCCGCTACCGGCCTCCGATCAGCCTGTCGCCAGGCACCTACACCGGCACGGTGACCGTGGCCGATCCGAACGCGAGCAACAGCCCGCAGACTGTGGCGGTGACCCTCACAGTTTCCAACCAGGTGCCCGAGATCTCCTCGTTCAGCCCGGATGATCCGGCCACGGTGGCGGTGGGCGCCACCCAGGCCTTCGCTGTCGACGTCTGGGATCCCGACGACGACACGCTCAGCTACGCGTGGAAGATCGACGGCGACAATGTGCCCGTGGCGGTCAACACCATGAACTACAGTCCCCTGAGGGCCGACATTGGCGACCACACGATCACCGTCACTGTCTCCGACGGGCGCGGCGGGACGGTCACTCAGACTTGGACCGTCCATGTACCCAACGCCGTCCCCGTTGCCAACGACCAGTCGGTCACCACGGCCGAGGACACGCCGAAGGCCATAACCCTGACAGCCTCTGACGCGGACGACGATCCACTTACCTACACGGTGGTGGCCGGGCCGGCGCACGGGGCACTGACTGGGACGGCTCCAGCCCTGACCTACACCCCGACGGCGAACTGGAACGGCTCGGACAGCTTCACCTTCAAGGTCAACGACGGTCGTGCAGACTCTGCCGAGGCCACGGTGTCCATCACCGTGACCGCGGTCAACGATGCCCCGGTGGCGGATGCCCAGGCCGTGACCACCGCGGAAGACACGCCGAAGGACATCACCCTGACCGGTTCGGACGTCGAGGGAAGCGATCTGACCTTCACGGTGGTCACTGCTCCGGCGCATGGGACGTTGACTGGCACAGCTCCGGCCCTGACCTACACTCCTGAGGCGAACTGGAACGGTTCGGACTCCTTCACCTTCAAGGTCAACGACGGGACCGCCGACTCGACGCCGGCCACCGTGCCGGTTACCGTCACCGCGGCCAACGATACCCCGGTGGCTAACGCCCAGGCCGTGACCACCGCCGAGGACACACCTAAGGCCATCACCTTGACCGGTTCGGACGTCGAGGGAAGCGCGCTGACCTTCACGGTGGTCTCTGCTCCGGCACACGGCACACTGTCTGGCTCCGGCGCCAGCCGCACCTACACTCCCGCGGCGAACTGGAACGGTTCGGACTCCTTCACCTTCAAGGTGAACGATGGCACCGTCGACTCGACGGAGGCCACGGTGTCGATCACCGTCACCGCAGTCAATGATGTCCCGGTGGCCGATGCCCAGGCGGTTACGACGGATGAAGACACGCCTGGGGACGTCACCCTGACTGGTTCGGACGTCGAGGGAAGCGATCTGACCTTCACGGTGGTCGCTGCTCCGGCGCACGGGACGTTAACCGGCACAGCTCCGGCCCTGACCTACACTCCAGCGGCGAACTGGAACGGTTCGGACTCCTTCACCTTCAAGGTCAACGACGGGACCGCCGACTCGACGCCGGCCACCGTGTCGGTTACCGTCACCGCGGTCAACGATACCCCGGTGGCTAACGCCCAGGCCGTGACCACCGCCGAGGACACACCGAAGGCCATCACTCTGACCGCCTCGGATGTGGACGGCGACCAGCTCGCCTACACGGTGACAGCCGGTCCGAGCCACGGCACGCTCTCCGGCACAGGCGCCAGCCGCACCTACACTCCAGCGGCCAACTGGAGCGGCTCGGACTCCTTTACCTTCAAAGTGAACGATGGACACGCGGACTCGGATGAGGCGACGGTGTCCATCACTGTCACCGCAGTCAACGATGCCCCGGTGGCCGATGCCCAGGCGGTTACGACGGATGAAGACACGCCTGGGGACGTCACCCTGACTGGTTCGGACGTCGAGGGAAGCGATCTGACCTTCACAGTGGTGGCCGGCCCGACGCATGGGACGCTCACGGGCGACGCCCCGAACCTCACCTACACTCCGGCGGCAAACTACCACGGACCCGACAGTTTCACCTTCAAAGTGAATGACGGCTCGGTCGACTCTGCGCCGGCGACGGTATCGATCACGGTGACCGCGGTCAACGACATCCCGGTGGCTGATGACCAGGAGGTGACCACGCTCACGAACGTGGCCAAGGCGATCGCCC